>Ga0160429_1000016_pt1 | contig 256641 bp, 201 predicted proteins | sample SolpanmetagenomR_FD_108199 | JGI IMG/M metagenome (GOLD analysis project Ga0160429, IMG submission 108199) | Solar panel surface microbial communities from Lawrence Berkeley National Laboratory, California, USA - R | ecosystem: Engineered > Built environment > Solar panel > Unclassified ... | reverse complement strand
GGCCAAACCAAAAACCTGACCGGCGGCCTCGACGAAAACGAGCGCCGGCTAGTGGCCTCGCGGGCCATCCTAGGTGAGTGGATTGGCGGCTCAGGCGGCGGTTGGCAAGATTCGGGCGGCGTGTGGCCGGGCATCAAAGCCATTCAGGGCACGTTTGCCCAGGCCGGCGACCCCGAGTTTGGCATCAGCCGGGGCACGCTGCTGCCCCGCCACCGCGTGCTGAGTGGCGACAACATTCACCCCGAAATGGGCGAGCGCATCCGCAACTCCCTGGTGCTGCTGCACGGCGGCATGGCCTCTAACGTGGGCCCCATCCTGGAGATGGTGAGTGAGAAATACCTGCTGCGCGGCGAGAAGGAATGGGCCGCCCGACAGTTCACCAACCAGGTGTTTGACAACATCCTAGGTGCTCTGAAAGAAGGCGACGTGCCCAAGCTGGCTGCCAACACCGCCCGCAACTGGGAGTACCCGATTAAGACGATTATTCCGTGGGCCTCGACCTACTTCACGGAGGAGATTATTGCCCGCGCCAAGCAGCAGTTTGGGGCCGATTATTACGGCTTTTTGATGCTGGGCGGTATGTCGGGCGGCGGCATGGGCATGTTTGTGAACCCCGAGCGCTACGAGGAATACAAGCTGCGCGTATTGGAGCTACTGCGCTCGACCAAGCAGGAGCTGTCGGCTGCGCTGCCCTTCGCCATGGAGCCAGTGGTGTACAACTGGGACATCAACTACAAGGGCAGCTGGTCGACCTTACACGAAGGCGCCGAGGCGCTGATGCCCGAGCAGTACTACGCTATTCACGTCTCGCAACTCGTGAAGCAAGACCCGGCTAGCATCTCCTACATCCGGCGGGCGGAGGTCGATTTCTTCACCGCCCATTGCGAGCAAAACAACCTGGCTTACCCGCTGCTGCGCACCATCGTCAGCAACTTGTTTCAGGTGTCGGACCCCGGCGCGCAGGGCAACCGCAGCGCCGAAAATGACAAGGCTGAGCGCATTAAGCAAGAGAACGGCTTCGACTACATTCAGCACGAAGACATTCGGGCCGACTTACAGAAAGGCCGCATTGGTCTATCGCGCAACCAGTTGCCGCTCGAAACCACCATCGCCGACGTGCAGCCCGGCGACGCCGCCCAGCTCACCGACCTAGGCGAGCACACCGCCGCCGGCGAAGCGGCCCTGCGCGCCGGCAAAGTGGGCGTGCTGAGCCTGGCCGCCGGCGTGGGCAGCCGCTGGACCAAGGGCGCGGGCGTCATCAAGGCGCTGAACCCCTTCGTGGAGATGAACGGCAAGATGCGCAGCTTCCTCGAAATCCACTTGGCCAAAACGCGCCGCACGGCCGAGCGCTACGACGCCGTGATTCCGCACCTCGTGGCCACGAGCTACCTCACGCACGCCCCCATTCAGGCGCACCTGGCCAAGACCAGCAACCTCGGCTACGGCGGGCCGGTGTACCTCTCGGAGGGCCGCTCCATTGGGCAGCGCTTCGTGCCAATGGCCCGCGACCTGCGCTTCCTGTGGGAAGAAATGCCCCAGGAAACCCTCGACGTAAACAAGCAAAAAGTGCGCGATGCCGTGCGCAACACCATGATAGGCTGGTCTAAAGCCAAAGGCGAAGGCACCGACTACGTGGATAATATCGCGGCCCAGCGCTTCTCGCCGCTCGGCCACTGGTACGAGGTCTCGAACCTGCTGCGCAACGGCACCCTGGCCCGCCTGCTCCGCGAGCAGCCGCAGGTAGAAACCCTGATGCTGCACAACATCGACACCCTTGGGGCCGACCTCAACGCGGCCGCCCTAGGGTATCATTTGGCCTCGCGCAACGTGCTGACGTTTGAGGTAGTGGCCCGCCGCATCGAGGACCGCGGCGGCGGACTCGCCCGCGTGAACGGTCAGCTACGCCTGCTCGAAGGCCTCGCTCAGCCCCGCGAGGAAGACGAGCTCGGCCTGAGCTACTACAACACCATGACCACCTGGATGCAGGTTGACCCGCTGCTGGCCCTCTTCGGCCTCACCCGCGCCGAGCTGCAAACCGCCGACGAGGCGCGCCTGGCTCGCGCCGTGCGTAGCGTGGCCCAGCGCATCCCTACCTACGTCACCATCAAGGAGGTGAAATACCGCTGGGGCCACGGCCAGGAAGACATCTACCCCGTAGCCCAAATCGAGAAGCTCTGGAGCGACATGTCGGCCCTACCCGACGTGCCCTGCGGCTACCTCGTGGTGCCCCGCCAACGCGGCCAGCAAATGAAAGACCCCGCGCAGCTAGATGCCTGGGTTATTGATGGCACGAAAGATTTCGTGGCGGGATTGGCGGCTTTTTAGGGAGTTCACTACACGAAAGAGACAAAGAGCAGTAGCACATAGCTACTGCTCTTTGTCTTTGGCGCGAGACAAGTCAATCAAAAAAACGGTTGACAGCTAATCTGCCATGTCACAGTAGTATGCGTGCGTGCTATCTTGAGCAAATACCAGAATCTGGTCCCGGTTGGGGTTAGTAATAGTCTGCTTCCGTACTGCCACAGCTTTGCGGCCTAGCGTTTCAGGCTTCCACCACATTGGCTCAGGGCTGTACTTTGATATATAATCCACCGAGTCATACGACATTTTCCTGTAGCTACTCGCCGAAAGTATTCTTTTCAATTCAGCGGGGCAGGTTCTGAACTCCAGCCAGATGCAGCAATCGAGACGGGGCACAAGCTGGTCTTGAAAGTTTTCCATTTGCATACAGTTAGCAATGGGCGAACCAAATAGCGCGCTGTAAATCTCCTTACCCGACCGACGAGCAAAGTACTCCGGCACGCTGGCCACGGCTTGGGTTCCGGCTCTATATGCCTTGTGAGCAGCTTTAATCCCCAGCCAACCAATGCATAATCCGCTTAACAGCAACGCGCCTAAAGTCCAGGTTTTATGCAGTTGCCGCCCGCTTAGCCATAGTACTACCAGCAACACACCAGTGCTACCAGCAGCCATACCTAGGAATAAAATAAAGGCATTATGCATAGAGAGTAGTGTTGAAAGCAGTTTATTCCGCTTCTCAAGCTTCAGTATTAATACTCACCTCAGCACCGCCCTCACTTTGCTCACACGTTCCTCTACTGCCCCATCTAGTAGGGTGTAAGGGATGCCCAGCATCTCCAGCTGCATGAGGATGGCACCGTGCTGAAACTGCCGCAGGGCCTCGGGGCCGCGCCAGCCATCGTCTTCGAAAGGCGTGGTGGGCATGCACACGAAGGTGTGCGCATAGCGCTGGCGGCACACTTGGGCGAGGCGCTGCAAGGCAGGGTCGCAGCGGTGAAAATAGTAGTAGGAATACAGCGCCGTAGTGGCGGCATTGGTATCGCAGATGAGCCAGCCCTGGGCCTGGGCAGTGGCTTCATCCTCTAGCTCCAGCTGGCGGCGGCCAATGTAAAGTAAGTCTTCATACACCAGCTGGCCGTTTTTCTGCTCGTGCAGGGTGCGGCCGTATTCGGGCACCCAGGCGGTACCTAGGGCCTCGGCCAAGGCGATGGAAAGCGTGGTTTTGCCGCTGCTTTCGGCGCCGAGCAGCACTAGGCGGGGTATGGTAGTAGCGGGCACTACACTGTATTGAGCCGCTATGAAAGGGTGAATGTGCAGGGCCGACTCGCCAAAGCTTTCGGCCTCCTCGGCCAGCGCGGCGCGCAGCCGGGTGCCGCTAATGGGTACCTGCTGGCGCTGGTTATCTACGGCTACATGGGTGGCGCCCAAGTGCTCGGCAAAGCCAGGGCCGTAGCTCTCACTGCTAAAAACCAAGTCAATATGAACATTTTCCTGAGCCAGCCACTGCCGTACAAACTCGCGGTGGGTGGCATCGGGAGCGGTGTCGGGGGGTACGGTGGCAGCCGGTAGCCCCACGATGCGCAGCAGCGTAGCACCGAGGCGCGGACCTAGGGTGTAGTCATCGCCGCGATAGAGTTCGCGCAGCCAGTGGGCGCGCTCGGGAGCGGGGTGAATCAGGTCGTCGGGATGAGCGTACACGAGCACTACCAGCTCGGCAACCTGGGCAGCGGCGGTTTCGAGCAGCAACTGGTGGCCTCGGTGGGGGGGCCAAAACTTGCCGACCACAAGGCCGGTACGCGGGGGCGTGGGAGGAGCAGTAAGTAGTACGTTTGTCATGAGGAAGGTGCTTGTGGCGTCAAACGTACTGCCTGCCTTTCTAAACGTTTCTGCTTTCTCCGCATGGCCTTGCCCCTTCTTGTCTTCGAGCACTGCACCGTGCGCTACCTAGGGCATATTTTGTTTACTGACCTCAGCTTCCGCGTCGAGCCGGGCCAGCACTGGGCGCTGGTAGGGCCTAGCGGGGCGGGCAAAAGCACGCTGCTAGCCACGCTGGCCGGGCAGTACGTGGTCACGGGCGGGCCAGTGACCTATCCGCTCTTATCGGCCGAGGGCGCCGCCACTGCCGACCCGTTCTTTTCGTGGCGAAAGCGCGTGAGCCTGGTGGGGCCGCGGGCTACTTTTCGGGCCAGCGACAATCAGGGCCAGCTCTACTACCAGCAGCGCTACAATGCCGCGGCGGCCGAGGAAGTGCCCACCGTGCGCGAGTACCTAGGTGCCATTCCGGCGCCCGCCAGCCCCGCGGCCTGGACCTACGAACGCACTGTCGAGCTGCTGCGTCTCAGACCCTTACAAGACGAACGCCTTATCAAGCTTTCCAACGGCGAAACCCAGCGCCTGCGCCTAGCCGCCGCGTTGCTGCGCAACCCTCGGCTGCTGCTGCTCGACGCGCCCCTCACTGGCCTCGACACGGCCACGCGGGCTTGGTTCGACGAGTTTTTGGCGCTGGTGGCTGCCTCGAGCATTACCGTAATAATGGCCACGGCCCCGCACGAAGTGCCGGCCCTCATTACGCACGTGGCGGTGCTGGCTGAGCAGCGCATTGTGCAAACCCTACCCAGGGCACAGTTTCAGCCCGAAGCAGTGCCAAAGGCACCCGCCCCGGCGCTACTCAATGAGGCTAAATTGCGCGCGTTGAGCACGCCGGCCGCCGATGCCGCACCACCCTACCAAACGCTCGTGCGCCTGCGAGGCGTAACCGTACGCTACGGCGACAAAGTAGTGCTCGACAACCTGAGCTGGGAGGTGAAGCCCGGCGAGCGCTGGGCCCTCACTGGCCCCAACGGCGCCGGCAAAAGTACCCTGCTGAGCTTGCTCAACGGCGATAACCCGCAGGCCTACGGCAAAGACCTAGTGCTGTTTGACCGCAAGCGCGGCACTGGCGAAAGCATCTGGGATATCAAGCGCAACATTGGCTACGTATCGCCCGAGTTGCTGCACTACTTCCCGGGCCAGCTGACCTGCCAGCAGGCGGTCGAAACCGGGTTTGCCGACAAGCTGGTGCGCGCCGCCGTCACGCCGGCTCAGCGGGCGCTGGCCAGCCGCTGGCTACGGGTGCTGCACCTAGAGGCCAGTGCCGCCCTGCCCCTGCGGCAGCTGCCGGCCAGTACCCAACGCCTTGTATTGGTAGCGCGGGTGCTGGTCAAAAGTCCGCCGTTACTACTGCTCGACGAGCCTGGCCAGGGCCTCGACGCCGCACAACTAGCCCACTTTCGGGCCGTGCTCGACCGCCTGTGCGCCGTGAGCCCGGTGGCGCTGATATATGTCAGCCACTACCCCACCGAGCTGCCGGCCAGCGTGACGCACGCCCTACGGCTGAGCCAAGGTGTAGGACGCGTAGAGGTACTACCGCCCCCGCTTAGCGTGGACTAAGCTGCGTGATGGTGAGATAGTAGTAAGTGTAGCCGACTGGAGCAGAGGAAGACGCCGGGCCATATTCCTTAAACGTGCCGCTTACCAGCACCTTAGTGCCCGCAGCTTGCAGGGAAGCCGGAAGCGGGCCGCATACGATGCCGATGTCTACAACATCGATAGTGCCAGGCTGATGCACCCTAATAGTATACTGCTGCTTTGCCTGGTCGAACCCCACTACGCCGTTTGCGCTCGTCACCGTTTTCACACTTTTGTTGTTGGGCGCGCAGTCAACTGTTTCCCCAAAGGCAGCCTCGCTCTTTTTGCAGCCTCCCGCTAGGCAAGCAGCCACCAGCGCACAGCTAATTAAAAACTTAGGCATAAGTTAGAACCTAGGCAGGACGGTGAAGATGCGTTTACTTGATGCAAGAGTGCCTACTCGGCCTAAAGGGTTGCAAACCCTTAAACACTTTGCCTCAGCGCACGCGCGCTATGCCTTAGGAGACTTTAATTCATGGCTGCGCTACTTCGTCGCGGCGCAGCTCGTGGTCCAGCACTCGCACCAGCAGGTAGCGGCGGCGGGCCGCGTCGTAGCGCAGCGCTATACCTGTGCCAGTGCTAGGCCAGGGAGCAACCGGCGCCCTACCCGCGCCGCCCAAGGGCCGCCCCTGCCCATCAAACAACGACACCTGGGCCGGGCCCGGCTCGGTGAGAGCCAGCACCTGGCGGCCCGCCCCAAAGTCAAACCACTGCACCGGCTTAGGGCCGGAAGTGAGCAGCTGCCGGCTCAGCAGGGGCGCCGTAGCTGCCGCGGCAGCATTGTACACATCGAGCCGACCGCCATCTTCGCGCACCACCACAAAGGCACCGGGGCGGCCGTTGGCCTCAGGCACCAGCGTGAAGGTGGCCGTGCGGCTCCAGGTGGCCACGCGGCGTCGGTTGGTGATATCACCGCTCAAGGTTAGTGTCAGTAGCTCACCGTGCTGGTTTACCAGGCGCAGTACACTACGGGCCAGCGTGGCAGCGGGCTGGGCTAGCAGCGGCCCGCTGAGCTGCGCCCCGGCACTAACCGGAAAGCCTGGGTAGCGCTCACCGGCCTGGGTAAAGGCGTAGACGTAGCCATTGCGCAGCGCGGCCACTACCACATCGCGCCCTCCTACCGTGAGCAGCAGCGGTGGGCTAGCCAGCGGCGCTTCGAGGCGGCGCGGCCACCCCGCAAACTGCCGCCCGCTGGCGTCGAGCAGCAGCAGCTCATCAGCAGTAGTGGCCAGCAGCAGGTGCGGCGTCGGGCGCGGCGCCGGCGACGTAGCCACCGCCGCTATGGTTACCGAGTCGGGTAGGTTGAGCGGAAAGCCGGGCGCCTGCTGGCCATCGGCCGGGCTGAGCCAGTGCAGGCGGTGGGCGGTGGCTAACAGCAGGCGCCCCCGCACCAAGCGCGGCGCGCCCCCCGCTACTACTGGTCCCGGCAGGGTATCGGCCCAGAGGGCCACGTTTTCGCGGCTGTTCAGCACCCGCAGCACGCCCAGCGAGTCGGCCACCACGGCGGGTGTCAGGTCGTCGGGGGTGGCGGGCAGCAGCAATGGCTGGCCCACCAAGCTGCTGCGGAAGCGGGCACTACCAGCTGCCGCCTCAGCGCTGGCAGTGGCGCCCTGGCCGGGACGGCGCAGCACCAGCTGGGCGTAGTACTGGCTGCTGGGGTCGGCGCTGGCGGCGGGGTCGCCCTCGGCCGCCGCGTCGGGCGGAAAGAGCTGCCACGCCACCTGCGGGAAGTGCTTAAGTAGGCTTTCGTTGCGTAGCAGGCCAGCACGGCGCTCTTCAGCCAAATAGCCCAATAGGGCGTTCCAGGCTTGGCGGGTGTCGGCCAGCACCGTGAGGCGAGCCTGGGGCAAGGTTTGCTGAAGCAGCGCTACCTGGGCGGCTGAGCGGCTCCAGGTTTGGCCAGCGGCCACATCGGCAAGGTAGGCTTGCAGGGCAGCGGGCTCGCCCAGCACGAGGTAGTCGCGCACTAGTGCCGCCGACAGCGCCGCTCCCGGCCCAGCCGACACCGCAGGCAATAGCGCGGGGGCCAGCTGCTCGGCTGTGAAGCCCGCTCCGTACACGTTGAACGCTCCCATGCGCATAAAGGCGGGCGATACGCCATTTAGGCGGCGCAGCCGGGCCAGCCACAGCGCTGCCCGCGCCGGGGCAGCGCACCGGGCCAGCACCAGCCGCGCCGGGGCCACGGCCGGCGCTGGCGCCGCCAAGTAGGCCAAGGCCAGGCTCGGACCTAGGGACGCCCGCAGGCTATCGAGGGCCGCCGCCCCCCGCTGGCTGGCCGAATCGGCACGCACAATGGGCGCGGGCGCACCAGCCAATGGCCCGGCCACCGCCAGCACCAGGGCGGTGCGCAGGGTCAGTACATCGGCCAGAGTGCGTAAGGGCTGCGCAGGCTGGCCGCGCAGCTGCTGGTGCCATGAGCGAGCGGCCGTTTCAGGATTGGCCAAGCCTGTGAGCAGGAGTTGGCCGGGCTCTATTTTCAGACCTAGGAAGGCTTCGCGGGCCAGCGTGGCGGCTTGGTCAAGCTGGGCGTGGGTGCCGGGCCGAAACAGCACATCGAGCAAGCCTGGCAGGCGGCGAAAATTGAGCAGCAGCGTGGCATCCACATCGCGCAGGCGCAGCAAGTCCGTATTGCCAAAGCCAGCGCGCACAGTAGGCGCATCGTCGGGCAGGCGCAAGCGCTGCACGGCAGCCTCTACTAGCGGGGCGTGAGTACTCAGCAGCAAGTGGTTGCGATAGTTGAGCACCGTAAGGCGGCCGCCGCCCTCATTGGCAGTCAACTCTTGCAGCTCGTAGCCTTCGTAGTCGCGGGTGCTGAGGGTGTAGCGGGCATCGCGCCCTAGGGTTTCGAGCAAGCCTCGGGCCTGGCGATACTCACGCACCGTGGCCAGAGGAATTTGATAGAGCACATCGACCTGGCCCGGCCCCGTAATGTGCAGGGACGTGAGCACCAGTTTGCGCCCCAACAACGACAGCAGCCCGCGCCGCTGGCGGGTGGCAGGACTGGGGTTGCCGCCTGTATCGAGGCTATCGGCTAAGGCCAGCTGCCCGGCTACTTGCTGAAAGTACCGCACTCCGCTAATGTTGTCCCACACGCCGGCCTCCTGCAAGTGGCGCACCAGGGCGGGGTGGTCGCGGGTGGCCAGCACTAGCACCGCATCGTCGGGCACCAGGGCATAGGGGTCGATGGGCACGCTGGCCAGCGTGCGGCGGTAATACACATAGGTGGCCAGCGAAAGCAACAGCAGCGCCGCCACCAGCAGGGCCAGAAGCTTGCGGGACATGGAGCAAAAGTAGGCCGACTAGGTCCTACTGCTCCCTAGGTTGCTAGCTCAGCTGGGTATTTGCGGGCGCAGCTACTACGCAAAACCGGCTTGGCGGCCCTTACTTGCCGCTTGTTTAAGCGCCACTTTATAAGCTACCTAGGCTTTTCTATCTCTTATGCAACTACCTCTACCTTTCTTCCTACCTGCTCGCCGCTGGGCCTCCCGATTGAGCCTTACGCTCGGGCTGCTGGGTGGTTCACTGGCTGCTGTGCACGCGCAGCAGCCAGTTTTTGGCGCGGCCCTCACGGTGGGCAATACCCGCACTAGCGGCGAAAGCTGGCTGCCCTGCATGGGCACCGATGCGCAGGGCAATGTGTACGTGGCGGGCCACTTCATGGGCAGCACATACTTTGGCACGCAGCAGCTAACTAGCCGCGCCAGCCAAACGGATATTTTCATAGCCAAGTACGACGCGGCGGGCCGCACCCTCTGGGTGCGGCAAGCGGGCGGCGATGGGCCCGAATCGGTGACGGGCCTAGTGGTGGATGCCGCGGGCAACGTGTACCTGGCGGGCCGCTACTATGGCTCGGCACCCTTTGGCCCCTACACCCTCACGACCAGCCAACCGGCACCGACTACTGACGCTTTTGTGGCCAAGCTCGACGCGGCGGGCACTTGGCAGTGGGCCGTGTCGGGGGGCGGCCCCGGCGACGACGAGGGCGGGCGCCTAGCCCTGGGCAGCAGCGGGCAGCTTACCTTGGTTGGCTCTTTTGCGGGGGCTACGGCCACGTTTGGCCCGGCGCAGGTGGTCAATGCACAACTCGCCTTTCCCACCCGAGACATCTTCGTGGCCCAGCTGAGCACCAATGGCGCGTGGCTAAATGCTGTGAGCGCTGGCGGCACCGGCAACGAAAGCGTGACAGATGTAGCTGTGGATGCGGCCGGTAATACCTACGTCTGCGGCTCTTTCGGCAGCGAGCAGACCCAGTTTGGGGCTATTACGCTACCGAATGCCGCAGCCGACGGCTCGCAGGACGCCTTCGTGGCCAAGCTCTCGGCCGCGCGCACCTGGGAGTGCGCCACTAGGTTTGGTAACGCCGGCCACGATGCGCTGCAAGGCCTAGCGCTTGATGGTGCCGGCCGCCCTTACGTCACGGGCAGCTTTACCGGGGCAGCGGTGGCCCTAGGTCCCTTCTCACTGTCCAATGCCGCGCCAACCTTGCCTGAGGTGGTAGTGGGCGCACTAAATACCGACGGTACTTGGCGCTGGGCCACCAGCGCCGGGGGCCCAAGCGGTGATGCCGGCAGCCGACTTACTGTCGATGCGGCGGGCCAGCTTACCGTCACGGGTAGCTTTGGCAGCCGCAGCGCGCAGTTCGGCGCCCTCACCGTACCCAACACCAGCGCGGCCGGCAATGCCAACGTTTTCCTGGCTCGCCTCGACGCTGACGGCGCTTGGCAGTGGGTGCTGGCATCGACCGGGCCGGGCGAGAAATACGGCTCTCAACTGGTGACTGCGCCCGATGGCGGCCTATACCTGGCGGGGGCTTACTGGCAGCAGGCCACGTTCGGGGCTACCGAGCTGGCGGGCAATCTCCTATTTCCCAGCATCTTCTTGGTGCGCGCCTTCGACCACATTGCGGTGCCGATGGTTTCGACCGTGGCGCCTAGTAGCGCGTCGCCTGGCCAGCTCGTCACGCTCACGGGCACGGGCTTTGCCGGCGCCACCGAAGTACTATTCGATAAGACCCCGGCAGACTTCACGGTGCAGTCGGCCACCCGTCTCACGGCCACCGTGCCCCAAGGGGTCACGGCGGGCTTAGTGAGCGTGCGCACCAGCGCCGGCATTGGCACTTCGCCGCTGGCCTTCACACCTACCGTGCTGGCAACCACCCCCGCCAGCCCCGACCACCTAGACTTGTGGCCCAACCCGGTTGCAACCAATAGCTTGTTGCACATCCAACTACCTGCATCATTGGCACCAGCCACCCCAACGCAGGTGGAAGTACGCAACCTCCTAGGGCAGCTTGTGCAACAAATGCAAGGTAGTGGGCGCACGCTGGCCTTGCCGCTACGAGGGGTGGCCCCGGGCGTGTACCAGCTTACCCTAGTACCAGCGGGGCAGCCAGCCCTTTCGCGCCGCCTCACCGTGACCGAATAGCCCCTAGACCAAACCCGGGCTCTGGGGTAGCCTAGGGTAGTCCAGGGGCCTTCACTTGCAAGGCAATGCAGCAGCAATCTACCTTATCTAGCCGTGGCAGTAGTTTATTTGACAAAAAACTAGTCTGATGGCCGACTCCCTACCCCCTGTTTCCGACAACTCGCCGCCGCACTTTAAGCGCGCGCTCACCCTCTTCGACGCCGTGATGCTCGTGACGGGCAGCATGATAGGCTCGGGTATTTTTCTCGTATCGGCCGATATCAGCCGCCAGGTGGGCTCGGCGGGCTGGCTACTGGTGGTGTGGCTGCTCACGGGCGTCATCACCATGGCGGGCGCCATCAGCTATGGCGAGTTAGCGGCCATGTTCCCCAAGGTGGGCGGCCAGTACGTGTACTTGCGCGAAGCCTTCGGGCGGCTGGTGGCTTTTCTGTACGGCTGGACGCTATTTCTCGTGATTCAAACGGGCGTGATTGCGGCCGTGGCCGTGGCCTTCGCCAAGTTCACGGGCGTGCTGGTGCCGTGGTTTTCGGTTAAGAACGTGCTGTTCAATCTCGGGCCCTTCCCCTTCAGCTCGGTACAATTATTGGCTATTTTGCTCATTGTTGGCATCACGGCAGTGAATGCGCGGGGTGTGCAGGCCGGCAAGCTCATCCAAAACGTGCTGGGCTCGACCAAGCTCGTGGCCCTGGCGCTGCTCATTCTCTTCGGCTTATTGCTGGGGCTAAATGCCGACGCCGTGCAGGCTAACTTCCACGACCTCTGGCACGCCACGCGCTCGCCCGCCCCGGGTGTGGCCGGTAGCATCGTGCCCCTAGGGGGCGGCAGCCTAGTTATCGCCATTGGCATGGCCATGACGGGCTCGCTCTTCTCGTCCGACTCGTGGAATAACATTGGCTTCGCGGGCGAAGAGATTCAGAACCCCGAGCGCACCCTGGTACGCAGCATGGCCATAGGCACGGCCATTGTCACTACGCTCTACATTTTGATAAACGTAGTATACCTGTTGGTGCTGCCGCTGCAAGGCTCGCCAGACGCTACTACCCTAGCCGGCCGTGGCATCCAGTACGCTACCGACGACCGCGTAGCTACCGCCGTGGCCGAATCAGTAATGGGCCAGGCCGGCGCCTACGTGCTGGCCGTGCTCATTATGCTTAGCACTTTCGGGGCTAACAATGGCATCATCCTGAGCGGAGCGCGGGCCTACTTCGCGATGGCCAAGGATGGGTTATTTTTCCCGTCGCTGGCTACGCTCAACCGCGCTGGGGTGCCCGGCCGGGCGCTGTGGGCGCAGTGCCTATGGGACTGCCTGCTCTGCCTCAGCGGCAGCTACGGCCAGTTGCTCAACTACGTGATGTTCTCGGTTATCTTGTTCTACCTCATCACTATTATCGGCATCTTTGTCCTGCGCCGAACCCGCCCCGACGCGCCGCGCCCCTACCGCGCCTGGGGCTACCCGGTGCTGCCGGGCATCTACGTGGCCCTGGCTTCGGCCTTCTGCATTATTCTGCTCATTGCGCCCGACACGGCCGAATACTCGCGCTATGGCCTGGGGCTAGTAGCCCTAGGGCTGCCAGTGTACTTGCTGTTTGGGCGAAAGATGAGTACCTAGGTAACTGCTTAAAGCCCGAAGGCTATAAAGCAAGAATCCCCTGGCTTCCGTGCGAAGCCAGGGGATTCTTGCTTTTTATTCCGATGTCCTACTTTATTGGAATGCAGCCTTCAGGCGGTCGGCGGCGTGAGTTTGGGCTTCTTGGGCTAGCGGCACTACATCGTAGGTGCCGAAGAACTCGTGCGTAGTACCCTTATAAAGGGTATAATCAACGCTCACACCAGCGGCGGTCAGCTTGTTGCGTAGCGACACACCTTCCGTTTGAAGCGGGTCGATTTCGGCGGCAATAATCGTGGTGGTGGGCAGGCCCCGCAGGTCGGCCACATCAACCAGCGAGAGGAGGCGGTTGTCGCCATCGGCGGGCGAATTAAAATACAGGCTTGTGAAGTACTGAATATTAGCCCTGCTCAGCGGTACCGCATTGGCGTAGGTATTATAAGACTCCGTAGTCAGGTTGTTGTCAGCTACCGGATACACCAGCAGCTCGTGCACGGGCAGCGCTACGCCACGCTCGCGAGCCAGAATGCACACGGCCGCGGCCATATTACCACCCGCGCTTTCGCCGGCCACCGCAATTTTGGTGGGGTTTACCTTAAGCGCGGCGGCGTTGTCGCGCACGTACTTATAGGCGGCGTAGGCATCTTCGTGGGCAGCCGGAAACTTGTTCATCGTTTCTGAGGCCAAGCGGTAATCTACCGAAAACACGATGGCGCCGGTGCGGTCAGCCAGCGCCTTGGCCGATGGCTCATACACATTGAGCGAGCCAATAACCCAGCCACCGCCGTGGTAGTACACAATGGCCGGGCGGGTGCCATCGGTGGCGAGGTTCGTCGTGTTGGAGCTGGCGGGGGTGTAAATGCGCACTGGCACACCATCGGGAGCTGACTCGGGCGTGTAGGCCTTGGGCAGTACCTGCTGGCTAATGGTGAGGTTAGGGGCCGAGCTAGCAACATTGTTTTTGGCCAGCAGCGTATTCACGGCATCGGTTACGCTGTGGTTCATACGCGCTTGGCGAGCACTGAGCGTGGGCAATGCGGGGTCGTTGAAGGCAATGAACTGCTCGATAACGGCCCACATTTGGTTGTCTTCGTCGGGGGCGTAGCTGGGCTTGGGAGTAGTAGGCTGAATCCGGTCGGGCTCGGGGTCTTCGACGCGGCACGAGGCCAGCGAGCCACCTAGGGCTACCGCCACACCGGCCAACAGGAAGAACCGCGTAAGCCCACCCGAAAACCGGCCGGCCAAAAAGGAGTGAGAGTATTTCATAGCGTGCATTCCGGGAAAAAATAAATTAAAAATTGGGAATGTGCAGCTTCTACGGCCGTGGCTAGCGCCTAGGTTACAAGTAGCAGCACAAGGCCAACCCGACCCAAAGGCTCACAAAAAAGCCCGTACTGGTAAGTACGGGCCTCTTTTAGTAAGTAAGTAGCGCGGTACGACGCTGCAGTAGTCTCTACTGGTGCTTCTTATGAGCCCGTAGCTTAGCTGACCGCTCCCGGGGAGCAGGCGCCTCGTCGGCAGTAGGTAGCAGCGTCACTAATAGTGGCTGGCCATCGCGGCTCTGAGCCACTTCTTGCTCGTAGCCACTGTAGGCAAAAATGAACGTGTTCGTACCCACGGGCACGGGCAACGAATAATCGCCATTGGCGTCGGTGCTGGCGCCGCGGTTGGTGCCTTTGAGCAGGACAGTGGCGCCGACCAGCGGCTGGCCGGCCTCGTCTACGATACGACCCGACTGAATGCGCCGGGTAGGTGAGCCGAGTGCTATAGCGCTGGCCTCGGTGGCGGCAGTGGTGCTGCTGGCCGTGGGTACGGCTCCGGCGAGCGGGCGAGCCACTACCCGGGCTGTGGGCGCGGTGCTGGCTACCAAGCGCGGCGTCCGCGGCCGGCTCTCGCTAGGCGCATGGTCGCGGTCGCCGGGTGCGTCGGCCGGGCCAGGCCCAATGGCTGTAGAGGCCGCCATGCTGGGGTGCGTGGTAGCTACTTCGCTCGTCACGCCGCAGCCTAGTACGCCCCCACTTACAAAACCTGCTAGCAATAGGCAGAGCATCGTGCGTACTTTATTTTTCATTACTCCCGCGACTATTTATAGACTTAATTAGCGCTTGTTGCTGCAATGTACAACCGAAGCCTTTGTTTGTGCAACTGGCCGCGCCGCCCTAGGTAGTCTAGGGCAACGCGGCCAGTTGTACTATAATAAGCTCAACCGTTAGAGGCGCTCATCTTGGGGGCGCTGTACCGATTCGCTGGTGTGGTCGTCGCCGAGCTTCTGCTCGTGCATCCGGATACCCTCACCCTGCTCGTCAAGCTCGTAGCTACCCTCCTCCGTAAAGCCGGGGCCTTGCGCCGTCTCGTTGGCGGTTTCGTGGTTGTTGCCGCCCTGGGGCTCAGTTTCGGAGCCACCTATGTGCAGGTTTTGCAGTTGGTCCTTCTGGTCGCTGCGCTGGGTATAGCCGTTGGCCCCTACGTTGCGGTGGGCGCTGGCGTCGTCACTGTCTTTGTTATTGCTCTGGTCGCGCTTATACTCGCGCTCGGCTTCCAGCTCCTCGTTTTTAGGACCCACGCTATTGGTAGGATTCTGGTTAGCCGATTGGTTTTTCTGGCCTTGGTCGTTGGTTTGGTCGTCGTCGCCAAACAAGATGTCGCTAAGTATCATAGCTGAGTGGGAGAGTTTTAAGAAAATGCGGGTGAAGGTCTCGGCAACCGGGCCGGCCCAGCCTAAGTACACGGCCCTAGGTGAGGCCAGCCGGCTCAAGTTGTACGCGCCGCCCGCCCCGAAGTTGGGCTGCACTAGCTGGTTCGGTTTTTTCTTTGCCTTTATATTTTATGCCCAGCTCTTCCATGGATTTTGCCAAGCTCTATCGCCCTACCCTCTTCAACTCCTGGCAATTCATCGCTTTCACGGGTCTCATCATGAGCGGTGGGGCCGAGCTCATCATGCGCTACCTGGTGCACTCGCCGCTGCCCACCGGCTACGGCTGGCTCTACGTGTGCTGGGCGGCCTTGTTTGTGGTGGGCGCGTTGGCCAATCTCTTCGGCAAGCCCGCGCCGCATGGGCACCACCATCACCACTAAGCCCACCTAGGGCGCCTGGTTTTTAGCCCGGAGAAATGCCGAGCTCGGAGGTATTTTTAGCCTATTTGCCGATTCCTTTTCAGCCAACGCTTCAGCGTCCTAACTCCTACCCCGCTCAAACGTATAGCGGCTTCCGCCGGTACTCCACCCCTTTGCCCCTTCGCGGCATGTGGCAACCAACTGGCCTTGCAGCTACACACTTATGAGCAATTTTTTGCCTCGCCTTGCGGCCGGGCTGTTGGCGCTGGCAAGCGTCACGGCTTGTGGTTCTAAAAAGAAAGACGGCGCCGCTGGCAAGGACGGCAAAGGTGGCCCGCCGCCCATCAAAGAATACCCCGTGCTGGTGGTGCGCCCCGACTCGGTGACGCTCTACCAGGACTACCCCGCCACGGTGCAGGGCCAGCAAAACGTGGAGATTCGCCCCAAGGTAGATGGCTACGTCGAAGCCATTTATGTAGACGAGGGCGCCACCGTGCGCAAGGGCCAACGCCTATTCCATATCTCGGCGCCGCAGTACGAGCAGGACGTGCGCACGGCCCGCGCCGGTATCCTCACCGCTGAAGCCGACGTGAATACTGCCCGCATGGGTGTAAACAAAGTGGCCCCGCTGGTGGCGCGTGGCATCATCAGCAAATACGAGCTGGAGGGCGCGCAGTACACCCTGGAGGCCAAGCTAGCCGCCCTGGCCCAGGCCAGAGCCACGCTGGCCAATGCGCTTACCAACCTAGGCTACACCGACATCGTGAGTCCGGTAAACGGGGTGATGGGTTCGATTCCGAACAAAATCGGTAGCCTGGTAAGCAGCACCTCCACCGACCCGCTCACCACCATTTCGAGCGTCAACAATGTCTACGCCTATTTTTCGCTCAGCGAAAAGGCGTTGCTCAGCTTCATTCGCCGCCGCCCCGGCCGCACCCTACAGGAGAAGCTCGCTAAGGTGCCCGATGTACGCCTAGTACTGGCAGATGGCACGGTGTACAAGCATTCTGGCCGGGTTGAAACTGCTATTGGTCAAATAAATACCGAAACCGGAGCCAGCAGCTTCCGCGCCACCTTTCCCAATCCGCAGGGTTTTTTGCGCAGCGGCAGTAGTGGCTCGGTGCGCACCTTTCAGCCCCAAGACAGCGTGCTCATTGTGCCCCAAAGCGCCACTTACGAGCTGCAGGGCAAGCGCTTCGTGTACGTAGTGGGCCGCGATACCGCCGCTCATGCCGTAGCCATCACCACCACGCCCACCCCCGACGGGCAGTCATTCGTGGTGAACCAGGGCCTAAAAACCGGTCAAAAAGTAGTGCTGGAAGGCGTGGCTGGGCTTAAAGAAAATACCAAGCTCAAGCCTAAAGTAGTGTCGCAGAAGCAAGCCAAGGCAGAGGTGGCCGGGTAGCCAAGAATTATGAAGTATGAATCAGGAGGTATGGATTGCTCGTCGCCCGTGACCAAAACACACGCGATTAAGCTTCCGATTCACAACTCCTGACTCATACTTCATAACTCATCATTTATAAAGCGTTATGCTAAAAATATTCATCGAGCGCCCCGTACTATCTACCGTTATTTCGGTTATCCTGGTCCTACTGGGGGTGCTGGGTCTCACCACGCTACCAATTGCGCAGTACCCCGACATCTCGCCGCCTACGGTGCAGGTATCGGCTAGCTACGCGGGCGCTAACGCCGATGTCGTGCTCAAGAGCGTACTCACCCCGCTGGAGGAGCAAATCAACGGCGTTGAGGGCATGACTTACATGACCTCCACCGCCACCAACGCGGGCTCGGCCACCATTCAGGTGTACTTCAACGTGGGCCGCGACCCTGACCAAGCAGCCGTAGACGTGCAAAACCGCGTAGCCAGCGCCACCAGCCTACTGCCCCAGGAAGTAACGCTGGCCGGCGTAACGGTACGTAAGCAGCAGAGCAGCAATCTATTGATTTTTGCACTCTACAGCGACAACCCGGCCTACGACCAAACCTTCCTTCAGAACTACGCCCAGATTAACATCACGCCCCAGATTCGGCGCGTGACGGGGGTGGGCGCGTCCAACGCCTTTGGCTCGCGCGACTACTCCATGCGCATCTGGCTTAAGCCCGATGTCATGGCCATTTACGGCCTCACGCCCGCCGATATTTCGGCCGCCCTAGCCGACCAAAACGTGGAAGCCGCGCCTGGCGCGTTTGGCCAAAATTCTGACCAAAGCTTTCAGTACGTTATTAAGTACACCGGCAAGTTGGTGTCGACCGAGCAGTTTGGCAACATCGTGCTAAAGGGCACGGCCCAGGGCCAACTGCTGCATCTCAAGGACGTGGCCCGCATTGAGCTAGGTGCCCAGGACTACAGCAGCAACAGCGCCACATTTGGCAAGCCTTCGGTGGGCATTTCGGTAAACCAAACACCGGGTTCCAACGCCCGCGAGGTTATTGAAAACTCGGTGAAGGTGCTGCAAGAGGCCGAAAAGTCTTTCCCGGCGGGCATTCACTATGTGCCGCTGGTGAATATCAACGACTTTTTGGATGCCTCGATTGATAAGGTGATTCACACGCTCATCGAGGCGTTTGCGCTGGTATTCTTGGTGATTTTCATCTTCCTGCAAGACTTCCGGTCCACCATCATTCACGGGGTATCAGTACCGGTGTCGATTATCGGCACGTTTTTCTTCTTGAAAATTTTTGGGTATTCGATTAATATCCTGACACTCTTTGCCTTGGTGCTGGCCATCGGCATCGTGGTCGATGATGCCATCGTGGTAGTAGAGGCCGTGCACGCCAAGCTCGAAAATGGCTACTCCTCCCCTAGGCGGGCAGCTATCGACGCCATGAGCGAGATAAGCGGAGCTATTGTGAGCATCACGCTGGTGATGGCGGCAGTGTTCCTGCCAGTAACGTTCCTGGAAGGCTCTACCGGGGTGTTCTACAAGCAGTTCGGCATCACACTGGCCATTGCCATTCTGATTTCAGCTGTAAACGCGCTGACCCTGTGCCCGGCACTGGCCGCCCTCTTCCTGCTACCACCCGACCACGGCAAGGAGCAGCCCGCTGGTGACCAAGGCTCGGCCGGCGAGCTAGGGCCCGACGCTAGCAAAGACAGTGGAAAGCCTGAAAAAAAGAGTTTTCGCCAGCGTTTTAGCATTGCTTTTAACGCTGCCTATGATGCCTTAGTAAGCAAGTACACCCGCGGGGTCCAGTTCCTAGGTGCCCACAAAGTAGTGGCTATGGCAGGAGTGGCCGCCTTTGGCGCGGGGCTGTATTTCCTGATGACTACTACGCCAAGCAGCTTCGTGCCGAGCGAAGACATGGGCACCATTTTCGTGAACGTGAGCCTGCCGCCCGCTTCGACCCTGGAGCGCACTACAGCTGTGAATACGGAGGTAGATAGCCTTATTCGCACCATTCCGGCGGTGCGGGGTACGCTACGCATCACGGGCCAAAACTTCTTGGCTGGCGCGGGTAGCAGCTATGGCATGGTCATCGTGCGCCTCAAGGAGTGGAGCGAACGCGAAGACGTGAATAACCTTCAGGTTATTGATAAGATAACGCAGCTCACCAGCCACATCAGGGCAGCCGAAATTCGCAGTATCTCGCAGCCTACCATCACGGGCTTTGGGCAAACCAGCGGCTTCACCTTTCAGCTGCAAGACCGGGGTGGGCACAGCACCGCGGAGTTTTTCAAGGTGGCTCAGGACTTCCTGGCCGCCCTTAATCAACGCCCCGAAATTCAGTATGCCACCACGGCTTTCAACCCTGGCTTTCCGCAATACCAACTCGCGATAAACGTAGCAAAGGTGAAGGAAGCTGGCCTGACGGAAGCCAACGTCTTGAACGCCATGCAGGTATATTATGGTGGGCTATATGCGACTAACTTCAACCAGTTTGGTAAGCAATACCGTGTGATGGTGCAGGCTGATACCAGCTACCGCGCCAGCCCCGAGGGCTTGAGCAAGGTTTTTGTGCGCAACGCCAGCGGCGCTATGGCCCCCATCACCGAGTTTGTGACCCTAACTCGCATCTACGGCCCCGAAAGCCTGAACCGCTTCAACCTGTTTACAGCAATTTCGGTGAACGGCTCGCCCAAGGAGGGTGTCAGCTCGGGGCAGGCACTCTCAACCATTCAGGAGGTGGCTTCACAGAAGCTACCCCAGGGCTACGGCTTCGAGTTTTCCGGACTCAGCCGTGAGGAGCAGAAGGTGGGCGGGCAGGCGCTGTACGTGTTTGCGCTCTCGCTCATCTTTGTGTATTTGCTGCTTAGCGCGCAGTACGAGAGCTACTTGCTGCCGTTTGCAGTACTGCTCTCGCTGCCCATTGGCTTGTGCGGCACGTATCTGTTTGCCAAGGTGATGGGTATCGACAGCAACATCTACCTTCAGATTTCGGTGATTATGCTAATTGGCCTACTGGCCAAAAACGCCATTCTCATCGTGGAATTTGCCTCGTTGCGTCGCCTGCACGGCCTCAGCATCGTGGATGCCGCGATGGAGGGCGCTAAAGCCCGCTTGCGGCCGATTTTGATGACCTCCCTGGCCTTCGTGGCCGGGCTACTGCCGCTGCTGTTTGCCAGCGGCGCGGGTGCGGCCGGCAACCGCAGCATTGGTACGGGCGCGGTGGGCGGTATGCTGTTTGGCACGCTCATCGGGGTATTCTTCATCCCGGTGCTCTACATGGTATTTGAAGGCTTGCAAGAGCGCATCAGCGGCCCGCCCAAAACGCGGGAGCAAATTGAGAAAGAAAACGAAGAAGGTGGCCCTCAGGACCCTAAAAAGACGGACGAGCCAAAGGAACACCGCGCCGAGCCGGTAATAGAGCTAGCCAACGAACACGCCTGAACCTCACGAGCCTCCTCTGGGGCTAGCCTCCTCCCCCTAGAAGAAGGAAAGCCTTTGAGAAGCTAGTAGCGCTTAGCTGCTAGCTCCCCAAAAAAGCAGCTAGCTAGTGGCTAACTGCTAACGGAAGGTTCTCACAGCCGGCGAGCCGGCAGCTTTCGTATAAAACATAAAATCAGCGTGATGTATACCGCTAAACCTTTTAAACTTTTATTTCCTCTGCTCCTGCTGGCCGGCAGCGGCTGTGGTATTCTGCGCCCCTACGGCCGCCCCGATACCGCCACTACCGGCCTCTACCGCGACGGCAACCCCACCGATACTACTAGCCTAGCCCAGCGACCTTGGCAGCAGCTTTTTACCGACCCCCTGCTGCAAAAGCTCATCGCCGAAGGCATCGCCAACAATCGCAACCTGAAGGTGGCCGACGCCCGCATAGCCCAGGCCCAGGCACTATTGGCCCAGAGCCGGGCTGCCTTTTTACCTAGCCTGTCGGGGCGAACTACTACTACCCTCTCGCGGGCTGGCGGCGCCTTCGTGAGCACGGGCATCGGCGGTGGCTCTACGACGGTAGGTGGCACTACTGGTGGTGGTATTGGCACGGGCACTGGTACCGGCGGCACGGGCATCGGCACCGGCGGTACGGGTACGGGCGGAACAGGTACCGGTGGAATAGGTACTGGCACGGGCGGTACAGGAACCGGCACGGGTGGCACGGGCACAACAACGACGACTGACCAATCGACTATCGTGACGGGCGGCGCTGCTCACCAATACTTGTTGGGCCTAAGCAGCAGCTGGGAAGCCGATGTGTGGGGCAAGCTGCGTAGCACGCGCCGCGCCTACGCCGCCAGCGTGCTCCAGAGCGAGGCCTATCGGCGCGTGGTGCTCACGCAGCTTATCGCCGACATTGCCGATAACTACTACTCGCTACTAGCCCTCGATGCCCAACTCGAAATAACCCGCCAAACGGTGCAGAACCGCATTCAGGACGTAGAAACCATGAAGCTGCTGCTCGAAGGCGACGTAGTAACTGGCGCCGCCGTGGTACAGAGCGAGGCCAACCGCTACGCCGCCGAGGTCACCATTCCGGACCTAGAGCGCGATGTGCGCGAAGCCGAAAACCTGCTGGCTACGCTCCTAGGTCGCACGCCCGGCCCCATCGAGCGTAGTACCTTGGCTGGGCAAGATGCGCCGCCCGCCCTACTCACCGGCGTGCCTGGCCAATTGCTGCGCAACCGACCCGACGTGCAGCAGGCCGAGTATGTCTTCGAATCGAACTTTGAACTGACCAATGCGGCGCGCACGTATTTCTACCCATCGTTTACCATCACGGCCAACGGCGGCCTCACCAGCACTACGCTAACTAACTTGTTCTCGCCCACTGCCATCTTTGCCAGCGTAGTGGGCGGACTGGCCCAGCCCATTTTCAGCCAGGGCTTGAACCGCGCTCGCTTGCGCCGCTCAGAAGGGCTACAACAGGAGTACCTCTACACTTACCAGCAAACCATGTTCGTGGCGGGCCAAGAGGTAAGCAATGCGCTGTTTTCCTACCAAAGTGCGGCCGACAAAAAGCGTATTCGCGCCCAGCAGCTCGCCGCCCTCAATAAGTCGGTCGACTACACGCAGGAGCTGCTGCGCGCTGGCTTCGCCAACTACACCGAGGTGTTGCAAGCTCAGCAAAGCTTGCTACAGGCACAGCTTAATAGCGTAAACGATGAGCTGCAACAGCGCCAAGCCGTGACGGACCTATACCACGCGCTAGGCGGCGGCTGGCAGTAAACGTAAACGCCCCGGCACCACTGTTATGGTGCCGGGGCGTTTGCATAGCTAGCTTACCTACTGCTGCTAGATAATTACTTATTGTTTCGCCGCCAGCCCACGCAGCACCTCCTTCGTCTTGCTGACGTGGTCAGTGGCTCCGCTCATTGAGTTAAAGATGTAAGCGATTTTACCTGCTGCATCAATCACGAATGTGACGCGGCCCGGTAGCAGCCCCAAGAAGGCCCGCGGTACTTCGTACTGCTTGCGCAACGCCCCACTGGTATCGGCCAGCAGCGGAAAGGGTAGCCGGTGCTTTTGGGCAAATTTCTGGTGCGAAGCTTCGCTATCGGAGCTCACACCCACTACCACCGCCCCTAGGTCCAAAAAGTCCTCGTACTGGTCGCGAAAGGCGCAGGCTTCGGCCGTGCAGCCGGGCGTATCGTCCTTCGGATAGAAATAGAGCACGACCGGCTTGCCGCGCTGCTCGGCTAGGTGGAAGGTATCGCCGCTGCCCGTAGGCAGCGAGAAGTCGGGAGCTTGGTCGCCTATATTCATTTACTAACTAACATGTATCCGTTAACAACTCGGCCAATGCGCGCTGCTTTACTGCTTGGTAAAACGCGCACACTGCCCGAGTTGTTAGCGGATACGTGCTAACTGCTAAATAAAATTACTTAGTCAGCCAGCCGTTGGCGTCCATCCAGTTTTGCAGGCGCTCAACCCACTGGTCTTTAGTGGTTTTATTATTCATCCCAAAGCCGTGGCCACCCTGCGGATAGAGGTGCATTTCGGCTGGCACGTTGTGGCGGTGCAAGGCTTGGTAGAAAACGACGCTGTTCTGTACAGGCACCGTTTTGTCGTCTTCGGCGTGCACAAGAAAGGTGGGCGGCGTTTGAGCAGTCACTTGCAGCTCATTGGAGTACAGGCGCACTTGGTCGGCGGCAGGAGTATCGCCGAGCAAATTGCTGCGTGAACCTTTGTGCATCAAGCTATCCGAGAAGCTGATGACAGGGTAAATCAACATCAAAAACGCCGGCCGCACCGATGCCGGGCCGGGGTTGACGCCGGCCGGCTTGGCAAAGTGAGTGCCCGCCGTGGCAGCTAGGTGCCCGCCCGCCGAAAAGCCCATGAGGCCAATGCGCTCGGGGTTGAGGCCGTATTTGGGTGCCTGCTCGCGCACCAAGCGCAGGGCCTGCTGGGCATCGAGCAGCGGGGCAATGCTTTTGTCGGGTTGCGTTTGGTCGTTGGGCAGGCGATACTTGAGCACAAACGCCGCTACCCCCATCTCATTCAGGCGCTTGGCTACATCGTAGCCTTCGTGGCCGATGGCCAGCCGTGCGTAGCCACCACCGGGGCAAACGACTACCGATGTACCATTGGCCTTATCGCGCGGCGGCAGAAATACCGTGAGCGTGGGCTGAATGACAGTGGCTACACGCGGGCCACCGTTTTCGGTCACGCTGGTTTCCTGAAGCTTGCTAGGCTTCGAGTTGGGGATAGAGCCGCTATAGAGCGGCAGCACGGGGTGGGGCACTTCTTCGAGGGGTGCTTCCGGTGCGGATGTTGGCTCCGGGGCGGTAGGGGCCACACTCGCTTTGCTTGGGCTCACGCGGGGCGACGGTTTAGGAGAAGCAGCTGGCTTGGCGGCGCGGGTTTGCGCCAGCAAGGTTTGCGTAGCGCCCATACTCAGGGCGAGCAGCAACAATGTTTTTTTCATAAAGAAGAGAGTGCGGCCCATAAGCGGGCATTGGGGTCGCTTTACGCGCTTCGGCCGCTGCTGTTGCCAACTGCGCCACGCTAGCTGAGGCACTAGCCAGGTAGCCAGCAAGCAAGGTACCTAGGCGGCCAGTTGCTCTGCACGGGCCGCCCAGACATCACCCTGGGAATACTAAAACCGGACCTCGGCCGCTACCTGTACCGACTGCCACTTGAACTCCCGTACTGCCGAGCGCTGCCCGATGCCGACATGGTTCAGCCCCTGCAGGTAGCGCGCGCTCAGGCTCAAGCTGCGCCACAGGTTTACCTCCAGGCCCGCTGTAGCACCTAGGCCACGCTCTTCGGTATCGTGTGTAATATTAGTGGTTTGCCCACCTATCTCTTGCTGGGCCTTAAGCATCAGGTCGAACTGTGGGCCTGCTACTACCGCTAGGTGGGGCAGCACGCGGTACTTGAGCAGCAAGGGCAATGATAGGTACTGCATCTTGTAGCGGGCGCCGTTGCTTACCTCGCCACTCTGCTGCGAATACAAATACTCCTGTTGCAGCGCCCACTGCTCGCTCAACCCTAGCTCTACTAAAGCACCTACCACAAAGCCGGTCTTCCACTTTGTGTCGACGGGCACAACGGGCTTGGGCTCGCCCATGTTAAAGTTGGTATTCGAATGGTTTAGCCCCAACCGCAGCCCAAAGCTGACTGGTAGCTTGTGGGAGGGCTGCGCATCGGCCGGGGCTTGTGCACTTGCCACGCACGACCAGCCACTCAGTATGGATACCAATAGGTAGTTTCTCACAAAAACACGGCCTCGGCTGCTAGTAGCCGAGGCCGTGCAATATAGCGATACCTGCGCGCTTAGGCTAGGCGCCGGCGCAGCACCTTAGTCACGCTATCGAGCCGGCGACTGATTAGCTGCGCCACTTCGGGGTCAGCTAAGTCAATGCGCTGGCTGCGCGTAATAAGGTAGCGCGCGAGGGTAGCATTTTCATCTAGGGCGTGCACCAATTCGTGCTGCGCATCTTCCCAGTCCAATGCTTGGTCGGCGGCTAGGTAGCGATAACGGAGCTCAATAGTTTGCGTCACAAGCTCAGCTAGGCGGGTGAGCACCTCTATTTCAGTTGAGGTAGGAACCCGGTAATCTTTGCCAATAACGGCCAGCATCCCGAGCCGAGCGCCATCGCTAGCAATAAGCGCGGCGCCCACGTAGAAATTCAAGCCGATTGCCTGCGCCACATCGGGCTTAATGAGGCTGCAGCTCTCGGGCTTGTAGTCCGACACTACCACTCGCTCATCGGTCAGAATCGCGGCCGAGCACATACTCTCATTACGCACCAACCCACTTACCTCGGGCCCACCCGTACGCGACTTAAACCATACGTAATCTTCGTCCACGAGCGAGACGAGCGCGATGGGCACGTTGAACAGCTGCGCCGCCCACGCGGTGTAGTTGTCAAATACCAGTTCGGGCGTAGTATTTACGATGGCAAACTGGTGCAGCGTGCGCAAGCGAGCCGCATCGTGCGCTGGTATCAGCGAATCGGGAAAAGGTGTTAGCATCAACTAAAGGCAGGCTTAGTAGTTAGCCTCGCTACCCGGCAAATCAATTAAAATAAATTCGGCGTCTTTGGTGGCCGTAATCTCTACTACTTCCTCGGCTGTAAGGCGAGCTTGGTCGTTGGTGTTCAAAGTAGTACCATTCACCAGCAAGCTTCCCTGCTTTACGTATATAAAGGTAAGCCGGATTGCGAAAGTTTTGAACGTAATTGTTTTTTCGGCATCTAGCCGCGACCAATAAATCGTGCTGTTCGAGTTCATATACACCACGTCTTCGAGCACCTTTTGCCCTGTCACGAGTGGTATCAACTCATTCTTCTTGCTACTCAAAAAACCTAGGTCTTTTTGCTCGTAGCTGGGGGCCAGGCCCCGCTGGCTTGGCATAAACCACAGCTGGTACATGTGCAGCTGGCTATCCTGGCGATTCATTTCGCTGTGCGCCAAGCCCGTGCCAGCCGTCATGCGCTGCACTTCGCCTGCCGTGATGCCGGTGCGATTGCCCAGTGTATCCTCGTGGCTCACTTCACCTTCCAGTACCAGCGTCACGATTTCCATCTCGGAATGCGGGTGCTGCGGAAAGCCGTTTTGCGGAGCTACCGTGTCGTCGTTGAACACCCGCAACGGTCCAAAGTGCATGTTGCCCTTGTCGAAGTAATCGGCAAATGAGAACAGGAAGTAAGAACTGAGCCAAGTGGCCGGAGCGGCGTGGTGGCGCTGGGCCGCCGAGATATAAGCGAGCATAAGGCAGAAAATTTTAGCGGATTTACGCGAGGGAATCGCTGAAGTTAGTAGCCGGCGGGATAGCAACTGGCTCCCTGAGCGCAACATCACTACCCGTCAGCCACTTATAGCTTCAGCTTGCCCCAACTTAGTTTGCCTGGTGGTGTTGGCACCACTGCGGGACCTCGCTTTGGCATCAAATGTGCAGTACTACCCTCGACAGTAAAAGCCGGCTTTCAGCCGGCTTTTTTGTGCCCTAGGCGCTCGGATTTTCGATTTCACGGGCCAGCTCGGCGTACCAAGCTGCGCCGTACTTGCGCTCGAGCGGCTCTTGCAAAAACTTATACACCGGTACCCCTAGCTTGGCCCCGAAGGAGCAGGCCGGCGAGCAAATGTCCCAGCGGTCGTAGTTCAGCGCCTCAAAGCCTTCGTACTTAGTCACGCGGATAGGGTACAAGTGGCAGCTGATGGGCTTTTTAAAGTCGGTAGCGCCCGCCAGATAAGCCTGCTCGATACCACATTTCAGGATACCTAGGTCGTCGTACAGGGCATAAGCGCACTCGCGGTCGTTGATGGTAGTGGTGCTATAATCGCCCTCCCAGTCCTCAATGTACAGGCCTTGCTCGGCAATAGCTTGCTTGCCGGCCTCAGTCAGGAAAGGCTCTATTTTAGAATACTCCTGCTTGAGAATATCTAACTCTTCTAGCTCCAGCGGCGCGCCTAGGTCGCCTTCGACACAACAGGCGCCTTTGCAGGCCCCAAGGTTGCAAACGAAGAATTGTTCGGCTACATCGTCGGAGATAACGGTATTTTGGATAACAATCATGGAGGCGTAACGAAACTATCGTTGATAAGAATTTCTTGTAAAATCAACTGTCATCCTGAGCTTGCACAGAACTCTCTCACGATAAAGTTGCCTTTGCAATCGGGATAAGGTCCTTTGCAAGCTCAGGAGAACAGACTAATTTCAATTGGGGCTAGCTTGCCAAAAACGGTAGCACAAAGATACCGCTTGCCCATCCTCCCAACTTATCTTTGTCAGCTAGCCGCCTCTGGCACCTAGGGCCACCTTATACCTCCGGCTCATATTTCCTACTAAAAGCTAACGGCTAGCAGCTACTGGCTGCATAAGAGCCACCGCTAACAGCTTACCTTAGATGGCTTTAGATTATCACGCTCTCCTCAACCCCTCGCAGGCCGCGGCGGTGCTCCAAACCGAAGGCCCCTGCATGATTATCGCCGGCGCCGGCTCGGGCAAAACGCGGGTGCTCACCTACCGCATTGCCCACTTGCTCGAGCAAGGCGTTGACCCATTCAACATCTTGGCCCTCACCTTTACTAACAAGGCCGCCAAGGAAATGCGCGCCCGTATCGAGAAGGTAGTGGGTCCCAATGCCAAAAATCTGTGGATGGGTACCTTCCACTCCGTTTTTGCCAAAATTCTGCGCACTGAAGCCGAGCGCATCGGCTTCCCCCGCTCGTTCACCATTTACGATACGCAGGACTCTAAAACCCTGATAGGGCAGATTGTAAAGGAGCTGGAACTGGATGATAAGCTCTACAAGGCCAGCACGGTCCTAGGTCGCATTTCAGCCGCCAAAAACAAGCTGGTCTCAGTGGCGCAGTACGTCAACGACCCCGTGATTCGGCAGGACGACGAGGCGGCGCTACGGCCCAAGATTGGGGTTATCTACCAGCAGTATCAGCAGCGCTGCTTCAAGGCCGGCGCCATGGACTTCGACGACCTGCTGTTTCAAACTAACGTGCTCTTCCGCGACCACCCGGATATTCTGAACAAGTATCAGAATAAATTCCGGTTTGTGATGGTGGACGAGTACCAGGATACCAACTATTCGCAGTACCTGATTACGCGCAAGCTAGCGGCTAAGGAGCGGAATATCTGCGTTGTAGGCGACGATGCGCAGAGTATCTACGCTTTCCGTGGCGCGGATATCTCGAACATTCTCAACTTCGAGAAAGACTATCCCGAGCTCAACGTCTTCAAGCTGGAGCAGAACTACCGCTCGACCAAGAACATCGTGTGGGCAGCCAATTCGGTTATCAAAAACAACCAGGAGCAGCTGCGCAAAAACGTATTTTCAGACAACGAGGATGGCAACCTCATCGAGTTGATTAAGGCGGCGTCGGACAACGAAGAAGGGAAGCTGATTGCGCAATCGATATACGAGGACAAGATGAATCAGCATCTATCCTACGATAGCTTTGCCATCCTTTACCGCACCAACGCCCAGAGCCGGGCCATGGAAGAAGCCCTGCGCAAGCTCAACATTCGCTACAAGATTGTGGGCGGCCTGAGCTTTTACCAGCGCAAGGAAATCAAAGACTTAGTAGCTTACCTGCGCCTCACCGTCAACCCCAACGACGAGCAGGCCCTACGCCGGGTCATCAACTACCCCAAGCGCGGCATCGGCGACACGACCATCAGCAAGCTGATAAACGTGGCGGAGGAAGCCAACCACACCATTTGGGAAGTGGTAAGCAACGCCGAGCAGTTTTTGCCGGCCCGCGTGAGCAACCCGGTAGTAGGCTTTGCTGAAAAAATCAAGAGCTACACCATCGTCGCGGGCAAGGAAGACGCCTTTGAGGCGGCCAAGTTCATTGCCAAGAACTCGGGCATGATTGAAGAGTTGTACGCCGACAAGAGCATCGAGGGCTTGTCGCGCTACGAGAACATTCAGGAATTGCTCAACGGTATCAAAGAATACACCGACGACCCCGAGCGCGAAGACAAGTCCCTAGGTGCCTTTTTACAAGACATTGCCCTCGTAACGGACTCCGACCTCAAGGATGCCGCCCAGGAAGGTGAGGCCGTGACGCTAATGACGATTCACTCGGCTAAAGGACTGGAATTCCGCAATGTATACATCGTGGGCATGGAGGAAAACCTTTTCCCGAGCCAGATGATGATAACCTCGCGGGCCGACCTAGAGGAAGAGCGCCGCTTGTTCTACGTGGCCATCACACGGGCCGAGAAGAAGCTGACCCTCAGCTACGCTACCTCGCGCTACCAGTGGGGCAACCTGCGCAGCTGCGAGAAGTCGCGCTTCCTGGATGAGATTGACCCGCAGTACCTGAATGTGAAGTTTGCGGCTGGGCCAGCGGTAGGCGAGTCGCCCTTCCAGCACGTGTTTGAGCGTCGCTCGAACCTTGTAGCGGCCCCCGTCCGTAAGATAACGCCAACCAAGTACGTGGCCCCAGCCGACTTCAAACCTTCGGATACGAGTAACTTGCAGGCCGGCCAGCGCGTTGAGCATCCTAAGTTCGGCTTTGGCCAGGTGACGACGTTGGAAAAACAGCAGGGCACCGTGAAGGCAATTATCCAATTTGAGGAAGTGGGCGAAAAGACCTTGCTGCTCAGCTTTGCGAAACTGCGGGTGCTGTAGCACTGTCGCCTCCTTGCACTATGCTTCGACAAGCTCAGCAGCGTGTAAGGAGGCGCATACTTAGAATAACTACACTGAATGCAAGAAATACCCACCCCCCTGCCCTTTCACCTGCAATTGCTGGTGCGCGAATACGGGCAAAGCACCTACCAGCTCATCCTAGGGCTGGCTCAGATTGAGGATGTGGCCGAGCGCACGCGCCGCGCCGCGGGCATCGTGCAAATGATGCTGCGCCTGCGCCCCACCCTGCGCGACCAGCCCGATATCCAAACCCGCCTCTGGAATCACCTGCACGCGCTAGCAGGCACTGAAGTGGCCCTTGATGCCCCAGTACCGCTGGCGCCGCCCCGCTTGTACGCCGAGCGCCCCAAGCGCGTGGAGTACCCGCGCCAAGCGCCGAAACTAAAAGCCTATGGCCGCGGCGTCGAAGCCTTGGTAGCCAAAGCAGTTGCTCTAGACGACCCGGCCGAGCGCGAGCAGGCCGCCGTACAGATTGGGCGCACCATGAAGTTTTTGTATCGCCAGCACAACAAGGAAAACGCCAAGGATGTAACCATCGTCCGGCACCTGGCCGAGCTGTCGGGCGGGCAGCTCAAGCTGGATGTCCAAGCCGTGGCCGACCAAGGCTTGTTTGAACTTGCCAACCTGCCGGCTGCTACACCCAGCACGCAGCGCCCCGCCAGCAACCAGTCTAGCAGCCGGCCAGAAGGCCGCGACAATCGTGAGCGCCGCTCCGACCGCCCCGAGGGCACTACGACTGGCTTTGGCAACAACAAAAAGCGCGACAAAAAGCGAAATAAGAAATTTCGCTCCGAGCCTCAGCAGCCGCCGCAGTAGCTTTGCAGTTCAATAGCTGGCGGTTTTTTACGGCCCCAGCTCATTGCTACTTGCTTATTGTTAATTGATAATTGAAAAAGAATGGCTGCATTTGAAGTACGCGGCGGACAGAAGCTGCAGGGGGAGATAATCCCGCAAGGAGCTAAGAATGAGGCGCTCCAAATTCTGTGCGCGGTGTTGCTCAGCCCTGAGCCCATCACCATCAGCAACGTGCCCAACATTCGGGACGTGAACAAGCTCATTGAGCTGCTGCGTGACCTAGGGGTGAAAGTGGGCCGCGTGGCCCCCGACACCTATGTGTTTCAGGCAGAGGACGTGCATATCGACTATCTCGACACGCCCCAGTTTGTGGCTCAAGCCCGCGAGCTCCGCGGCTCGGTAATGCTGCTGGGCCCGCTGCTGGCCCGCTACGGCCGCGCCCAGCTACCCAAGCCGGGTGGCGATAAAATTGGTCGCCGCCCCTTAGATACCCACTTCGTAGGGCTCGAAAAGCTCGGCGCGCAACTCACGATGGAAGGCACCGACTTCTATCGCTTGCACGTGGATGGCAAGCTGCGCGGCGCCTCGATGCTCCTCGATGAGGCCAGCGTAACCGGCACCGCCAACATTGTGATGGCGGCCGTGCTAGCTGAAGGCACCACTACCATCTACAACGCAGCCTGTGAGCCTTACTTGCAGCAACTGTGCCGGATGCTGGTGCGCATGGGGGCTAATATTCAAGGCATTGGCTCTAACTTGCTCACCATTGAGGGGGTAGAGAGCCTAGGGGGTACCGAGCACCGCATGCTGCCCGATATGATAGAAATCGGCTCATTTATCGGCCTCGCGGCCATGACGGGTTCCGAAATCACCATCAAAGACTGCCAGATTCCGGAGCTCGGTATCATCCCCGACACCTTTCGCAAGCTGGGTATTCAGCTTGAGTTCCGCGGCGACGACATTCACATTCCGGCCCAGGAGCACTACGAGCTGGCGACTTACCTCGACGGCTCCATCCTCACGGTGAGCGACCATACGTGGCCGGGCTTTACGCCTGACTTGCTGAGCATTATCCTGGTGGTAGCTACGCAGGCCAAAGGCACGGTGCTCATTCACCAGAAGATGTTTGAGTCGCGCCTGTTTTTCGTGGACAAGCTTATTGACATGGGCGCCCAGATTATTCTCTGCGACCCGCACCGCGCTACCGTTATCGGCCTCGACCGCCAGAAGCAGTTGCACGGCATCACCATGTCGTCGCCCGATATCCGCGCCGGGGTAGCCTTGCTCATTGCTGCGCTCAGCGCCGACGGCAAGAGCACCATCCTGAATGTAGAGCAAATTGACCGCGGCTATCAGAATATCGACGAGCGCTTGAACGCCCTAGGTGCCGATATTCGGCGGGTATGAGCTTCAAGCTAAATTTTTATTAGGAGTAGTAACTGACTCTGTTTCTGAAGTAAGTAAAAAAGCCCGGCCAGTATTGGCCGGGCTTTTTTAGTGGGTCTGTGGGTTACCCGCTCGGGTAAGCTGGATAAAGAGTCAGCTGCGCAGCTGGATTTTCTTCTCCTTCAGCTTTCCCCCTCTATTTTCTGATGAAACGCCTCATTTACCCAGCCCTTCTCGGGCTGGCATTGGTAGGATGCAGCCAAAAGCCTAGCGAACAAGAGCTCGCTGCTTCACCCGAAGTCACAGGTAGTCAGACTATTACTACCCAAGCGCCAACGCCTGTCGATGTACCCACTGCCTCATCAGTAGCAACGGTTCGTCCGCTCGACCCTCATGTAATCTACCAAGGCGAACTCAACCTAGCGGTGGATAACTTCGAGCAGGCGTCGGCCAGCATCAACCGACTGCTGGTACAGCACGGCTCGTACCTGAGCACGGCGCACGAAGAGCGAGCTAACGGCCAGCAGCGCCAGGAAATGACGATAAAGGTGCCGCCTACTGAATTTGCGGCTTTGGTAGCCGCCCTAGGTCGCCTAGGTCACATCGAGAACAAGGACATTGCCTCGACCGACGTTACGGCCGACCTACTGCAAGCCGCCACCAACCTAGATGCCAAACAAGTAGCCGTAGCTAAGCAGCAGCAGCTTGCTAGTGCCGCTAACCCGGCTGAGGCGCGCCGCCTCGAAGAGCAAACTCGCCAACTGCGTCTTGACTTAGCGGCCGACCAAGCCAAGCTGCAGCAGCTAGGGGCCCGTAGCACTTGGGCTACCCTCACGCTACGCTACTACCAGGTGCTGCCCGCCCCGGAGCCCACTGCGCCACTCCCCACCTTTGCGCCGCAGTTTTTGGCTGCGTTTTACCGTGGCTGGTCGGTGGTGCTCAGCATTTTGGTGGTACTTACCAATTTTTGGCCCCTAGGACTACTGGGTGGTGTAGCAACGTGGGCGGTGCGACGGTGGCGGCAGCGCCAAGCAACGGAGTTGTAAGTACTATGCATTTTTGGCCTTAATGGCATCTGATGAGAGTAACTGAGCTGCCAGTCATATAGGCTACTTGGTTAAGGCTAGGCTTTTACCTATTCTCCTTTAGGCATGAAACAGTATCAATGGTTGGCCATCGGACTGGTGGCTAGTATGCAATGGAGTTGCCAGCAGGCCGCCGAAAGCAGCGGAAGTGCCCAGACACTGTACAAGATGGACTCTCCACTACCCTCGGCAGCGCCCGTTCCCCTAGCCAAGGCTCTTACCCCAGATTCCGCTGCCTCACCAGCTGGGTTCAAGTCTGCTACGGTAGCGTCCCGGTTGCTCGTCTACCATGCCGAGGTGCGACTCAAGACAGCTAACATGCACCGCGCCCTCCCTCAACTAGACAGCCTAGTACAGCGCAGCGGCGGCTACCTCAGCGACGCCGCCGAAACCCGCGCCGACGGCGAGTGGCGACAGGTGACTACGCTGCGAGTACCGCCCGCGAAGTTCAAGTCTTTGCTGAGTGGCTTGGCTGGTTTAGGCACTATTGAAGAAAAGAAGCTTAGTACCGACGACGTAACTGCCGAGCACGCCGATGTGGCGGCACGCCTTCAAACCAAGCGTGCCGTGGCGCAACAGTATGCAGCGCTACTTACCAAAGCTCAGAAAATCAAAGACATCTTGGATATTGAGGAGAAACTAGGTGAGGTGCGCGAAGAAATCGAAGCCACCGAAGGCCGGCTTAAAACGCTAAATAATCAAGTAGCTTACTCTACTATCGAGCTTACCCTGTATCAGCCCCTTCCGCAGTCTATACCGGATGCGCCGGTCGTTTCGCTGGGCAGCCGGGTAGTTGAGGCCTTTTACGATGGCTGGCAGCTACTTACTTCCTTGCTGGTAGGGGCCATTAATCTTTGGCCGCTGCTCCTGCTCGGGGCAGGTGGGTGGTGGCTGTGGCTCCGCCGCAAGTCGCGGCGCCCAGCCACAAGCATTCGGCCAGCTTCTGAAGCTAGCGCCTAATGCAAAAACGGCCGCCGTACTAAGTACGGCGGCCGTTTTTGCATTAGGCGCTAGGTGCATCCTTAATCTACTATCATATCTACGACACTCGTTACCAGCGAGAGGGCAAGGCTGAAAATCAGGGCGCTCAAGAAACCCGTAACCGAGAAGCTGTTCATTAAGAAATCAGCCAGCTTCACGATGATAACGTTGATAATCAGCAGAAAGAGTCCTAGAGTCAATACCGTAATCGGAAAACCAATGAGCTTAAGAATAGGCTTCACGGTGGCATTAAGCAAGCCCATGACAATGACCAAAATGGCGGCACTTCCTACGCCATTGAGTTGCACATTGGGCAGCACCTGCGCTAAACCGTAGGTGAGCACAGCCGTGAGAATGAATTTGATAAGAATTTTACCCATGACTACCGTGGTTTTGGTAAAAGATTAGTTAGCGCCTTCCTTGGCCGTGCCTTTGGCCGTCAGACGGCCCTGCGATACGGCCATCCAGTTGCAAAGCTGATAAAGCAGGCGGGCGCCCACAATGCCATTCCACTCACTATCGCCGGGCGCTACTTCGTTGAGGTCGAGGCCAATAATGGTGCGACCTGAGCGTACTACTTGGCGCAGCAGGTAGGTCGCCTCCTCAAACTCGAGGCCGCCAGGTACGGGCGTACCGGTGCCGGGGCACAGCTTGGGGTCGAGACCATCGATGTCAAAGCTGATGTACACCTTTTGTGGCAGCTGGGCGATAATCTTACCGCAAACCTTCTTCCACGACTTCTTAACAAATTTCTCCTCGCTCAAAAAGCGCTGGCCAAAAATGGCTACCCGGCCTACCGAATGTTCGATAAGGTCAGCCTCCTGCTGGCACATATCCCGAATACCTACCTGTACCAGCTTCTTAACCTGCGGTAACTGCAAGGCATTATACATAATGCTAGCGTGCGAGTATTTAAAGCCCTCATACGCCGGGCGCAGGTCGCAGTGAGCGTCAAATTGCAGAATACCAAATCCTTCGGGATGGCGCTCGGCCAACGCGTGCATAAAACCTAGGGGCGTACTATGGTCACCGCCTAACACAGCTACGGCTTTGCCGGCATCGAGTAGCGCCCCAGTTTTTTGTTTGAGCCACTGCAGTAGTTTATCACCTTCGGCATTAATACGCACCGTGGCTGGCGCGTGCGAAGTAGCCTCTGCGGCCGGCTGGCCATTTTCAAGCCAACCAATGTAGCCCGATGCTAATGGACGCAAGTCGCGGCTGGTTTGCGCAATTACCTCGTCTTCTTCTTCCATAGCCAAGCCTAGCTTCCAAGCATCCGGCAGGTCGGGGTCGTAGAGGTCTACTTGCAGCGAAGCTTCGCGGATGGCCTCGGGGCCCTGCGCAGTTCCGGCGCGGTAGCTCACGGTTACTTCCCAAGGCACGGGTACTACTACTACCTGCGCTTCGTCGGGGGTGAAGGGCAGGCCAAACAAGCCGCCCGCTGCGTCGCCCAGAGCGTTAGGGTCAAAATTGGCAATTTTTTGTGCGCGAGAATCTGTTGACACGGGTAAAAAATAACACCAAGTGCTGAGCACTTGGTGGAGTGAATAAGTGTGCTTCAGGCAAGCTAGCTACCCCCTAGGGTACTAGCTGCGGGTTGTAAAGTACTATCAGGCCGCCGACTGGGTTTTACCAAGAAAGTCGTACGTGCGAATAATATCCAAGATTTTTTCGAACGTAGCGCGGTCAAAAAACAGCATGAGCGGCAGTTCTACTGAGTTGTCTTTATCCGAAAACTGAGTGATTACGGAGAAAATCAGGGGCTGCAAGGTGTCCGGGTCAGGCATCAGGCTGTGCAAAGCTGCTGACAGGTCGCCGGTAGGCGTTAGGGGCGGCGCCCCATAAATGCTGGCCTTCAGAATGTTTGCTAGCTGCGTTACCAACGCGCCCGTAATGATGTTGCTAATTTCTAGCAGCAGTGACTCTTGCAGTTCGTTCAGGTTCAATGCATCGGGTACCTGCATCCGCAAGCAGACCTTAGATAGCCGCTGAATATGCTGCCCCGAGAAGAACATGAACGTTGACCCGTTAAAATCGCCTCGTATATCGCTTTGAATAGCTACGTAGCGCGCCTGGTATTCGCGCACTCGCCCAATGATATCGGTGCTCGGCAGTAGGTCCAAATTGGGTACTTCAAGCATCACCCGCTCCTGCGCAATCACCGCAAAACTATCGGCTGCACGTGCTAGGCCGATATTAAGAATTTCGCGGATAATATCGCGTTCCAGTTCATTCATTAAGACACTCATAACATTCTGGGCATAGAAGCGGCGGGCAAAGCCTGCGCGGTACTTACGAAAGCAAGTGAAAAGCGGCTGAAGTCAGGGCCTTTTAGTTAAGAATAGGCGAGTTAAAGCGGGCACATCGAGCACCAAACACAGCTGGCCACTACCCAGCAGCGTAACGCCGCCAAATAAATCTATGGTATCCAGCGGCTTGCTTAGGGGCTTGACTACAATATTCTGCTGGCGCAGAAACCGGTCTACTATCAGCCCTAGGCGGCGGTTGTTGTAGCTCACCACTAACACTTGGTGCAGGGTATCGTCAGGCGGCAAGTCGGCACGCGTAGCACGGGGCAGTGGCTCGTCGCCCTCCACATACAGCAATTGGCGCAGTGGTACAAGGGGTACATTTTCTTCCTGCACGCGGGTCATTAGCAAACCACCCACGGCAAATATTTCGTTGGCGTGTAGTGCCAGCACCGTGTCGGTGTGCAGCAGCGGCACGGCGTAGGCTCGCGCGTCGAGTTCGACCAGCAAGGCGCCTTTTACGGCAATGGACGTGGGCAGCACCAGCGTAAACGTGGTACCCTTGCCTAGTTCCGAATTTACCCGTAACTGACCACCTAGGGAGTCAATTGCCAGCTTCACCACGTCAAGCCCCACTCCCCGACCCGAAATGTCGGTAATCTTCTCTGCCATTGAAAAGCCCGCCTCAAACAGCAGCAGCCATACGCCTTCCTCATCGAGCAAGGCAGCAGCTTCAGCGGTTATCACGCCTTTTCGAATGGCTTTTTTGCGAACTGCTTCGGTATCAATGCCGCGGCCATCATCCTGCACCTGAATCAGCACATCATCACGCTCAGTAAGAGCCGATATGCGTAGCTGACCCACTGCCGGCTTACCAGCTGCCAAACGCGTAGCGGCGTCTTCGAGGCCGTGGCTGACGCCATTGCGCACAATATGGAGTAGCGCATCAGTGATGAGCTGCAACACATTGCGGTCAATCTGTACGTCTTGCCCGGACAGGGCCAGTTCTACCTGCTTGTTTTCGGCGGCGGCCACATCGCGCACTACCCTAGGAAACTTATTGAGCAACACCCCCGCTCCTACCAGCCGCACGTCCATCACAGAGTACTGCAAATCGTCGGAAATACGGAATAAATGCTGCGCGGTAGTCTGCAAGGCGGCATTACCAAGCTCGGCGGCAAGGGTCAGGATGCGGTCACGGTCGATAACTAGCTCTCCCACAAGGTTGAGCAAGTTGTCGAGCTTCTTGACCGGAATGTAGACCAAGTCCGATAGCTCTAGCTTGCGGCCAGCATCGGCGTCTACCTCTTCAGTGGTTTGCTCCGGGGCAGCTTGCGCTGGCTCCTCTCCTTGAATGAGACGCTCTAGGTTTTCTAAAAGCGTGTGGGCATCGGCCGATTCCTGGCCGGCGCCCACTGCCCGAATCATATTACCTAAAGTGTCTACCGCTCCAAACGTGAGTGGCACCAGCGAGCCGGTAAACGTGCGTTCCTGCCCTCGAATCTGCCCGAAGAGGGTTTCCATCTTGTGGGCCACCTCCCCCATATCGACAAAGCCCATAGCACGGGCATTGGCCTTGAGGTTGTGCATGAGCCGGAATAGCTCATTAAGAGCAGCAGTATCCTGCGGATTACGTTCGAGCTCACTCAGGTGGCGCGACATGGCGTCGTAGTATTCCAACGCCTCAGCCATGAACAGCTCCCGGTATTCCTGGTCGCGTGATTTCATAACTGTGTGGTAAATAGCCTACCCTGCTCGGCTGGGGAGGAGCCTCTTGCTAGCCGAGTCGCGCCCCAGCTACCAGCTGGGAGTACCCCAGCCGGCCGACAAAGACCCGACGATAAACTAGCAGTAGACATTAGCAGCAAAACAATGCAAAAGGATGGAAGAAAAGCCAGCTGCTAAGCTGGCATTAACGTGAGAAAACAGTCCGCTTAGGCACGAGGACCGTCGCCTTGCAGCGCACCGCCCACGATTTCTAACACACGCTCTTCCGAGAAGGGCTTCACGATATAGGCGAGAGCACCATTTTCAATGGCCTCGTTCACAATGGTTTCCTGACCTACGGCCGAGCACATTACTACTTTGGCATCGGGCTGCTGCTGGCGAATGCCTTTGAGCACATCAAGTCCCGTATTGTCGGGCAGAATTACGTCGAGGGTAATGAGGTCAGGCGTAGTAGCCACGGCCATTTCTAGCGCCTGCTGGCCGTTGGCAGCTTCGCCCACCACGTCGTAGCCGGCGTCGGTGAGCATATTTTTGAGCATCGTCCGCATATAGAACGAGTCGTCGACGATGAGAATGCGCTTATTCATGAAGCTGTACTTGGGATAAAGAAGAAAGGCAGTAGGAAGATGGTGACAGAGCGTCACGCGGGTTCTCTACGGCTTTTCGGGCGGGGTGGGTGCGTTTGGTGCATCATCTGCCTCGGTAGTGCGCGGCTCGACTTGCCCAGGCAGACGCATTATTTCGCTGGGGGTTAATAATTTAGCCATATCTAGCACAATAATAACCCCTTCGCTATCGGGCAGTTTTGCAATGCCTTCGAGGTATTTATCCCGCTGGCCACTATCCTGCACAAACTCTGGAGCCGGCTCGATGAGGCTGACGGGAATAGTAACTGGGCGCGGTACCTCGCGCACCATTAGTCCGAGCGTGTAGTCGGCAGCTTCCACAGCTAGTGTGTAAGAGAAATCGGGCACTGGGCGCCCGGCTGGCCGCAGTTGAAACCGCTCCTCTAGGTCCACAATAGCAATAATATCACCGCGCAGGTTGGCAATACCTTTAATAAAAGGCGGCGTTTTAGGCATTTTCACCACTTCGGGCGTCACCGTTACCTCCTTTACCTGCTCGATGCGAATACCGTAGTCTTCGTCACCGAGCCTAAAAACGATGAGTTGAACAACGGCTTCCGGAACGGCCGGGGCAGCGCGCCGAGAACTCGGCGCCGCAGAAGAATCAGCCATATAAATTACGTACTTCCTAGGTTAAGCTAGGGTACCCGCCCTGACTGAGCGGGTACCTAGGCAGCATTATTCCTTTGAGCGAGCTTTGGTTTTGGCACGAGGACGCACCGCTTTGGGCTGAGCAGCAGCGGGTGTAGGCTCCTCAGCTGCTGGCGCAGCGGCCTGGGACTTGGCCCGGCGGCGTGGGGCAGGTGCTACCGGCTCTGGGGCCGGCACAACGGGCGCTGCCGCTAGCTTCCGAACTGGGCGACTAGCTCCAGTTGGGGCAGCCTGGCCATTTCGGCTGGTGCCATGCCCGTTTACATTGGGTTCTCCGGTGCCGTAGCCCGCCGTGGTAGGGCGGCGTGGCTGGCTGCTGTAGGCAGCAGGCGCAGGCGAAGCGGCTACAGCAGGAGCAGTTGGCCGACGCATCAGGCGCCGAGGCAGCGGCTCGGGCTCTGGCTCGGGTTCGGGCTCGTAGTATTCGACTAGCTGGAAGGTTTCGAGGCCGCCTTGCAGGTCGTCGGCAATATCGGAGAGGCGCTGCGACGAGCTTACTAGCTCCTGCATCGAGGTCGAAAGCTGGCGGGCCGTACCGGCTACCTGCTGGGTACCAGTAGCTGTTTGCTCAGCAATGGCTACCACTTCTTCCACATACTTCACCACGTCGCCAATCGACGTTTGCTGCTGGGCGGTAGCCGTAAGAATGTCGCGCGAGGTGCGTAGCGTTTCACCGCTACTAGTGGCAATGTTCTTAAAGGCAGTACTAGCTTCGAAAGTGGCGTTTTTGCCCTTGAGCACTCGGCTTTCCATGGCGCTGATGGCCGCGGCGGCACTTGTTGTGTCCTTGCGTACATCTTCTACCAGCGTCGCAATTTCACTGGCCGATTTGCGCGAGCCCTCAGCCAGTTTGCGGATTTCTTCGGCTACTACGGCAAAACCGCGGCCAGCCTCGCCAGCGCGAGCTGCCTCGATGGCCGCATTGAGAGCCAGCAGGTTGGTTTGCGAGGCAATGTCCGTAATCACGCCCAGCGACTTACTGATTTCCTGCGAACGGGTGCTCAGTACTTCGATGGTGCGCGAGGTCTGCGTGGCCGCACCGGAGATTTCCTCCATGTTCTTTACCACTTCGGCTACCGTCTTCAGGCCCTGCTGCGAGCTCTGCTCACCCATGATAGCTGACTTGTTCACCACGTCAGCTTTGTTGGCCGTTTCGCGGGTGGCCGTCATGATTTCTTCAATCAGCTTGAAGGCTTGGTCAGTCTTAAGGGCCTGGTTTTGAGCACCCTCAGCCATCTGCTGCATGGCCAGGGCCACATCAACAGTTACCCGGCTCATTTCCTGGCCTTTGTCTACCATTTCTTCCGAAGAAGTACCTACTATCTGCGCCGAATCATTGATTTCACCGAGCAAGGTGTTGAGGTTTTCTACAGCTAGGTTCAGCGAGTTCGACATGGAGAGGATGTCGCCCGTCGTTTGAATCTCTACCAGCTGCGTCAAGTCGCCTTCCGACATGGCTTGCACCACACGGCTTACCTCAAGCACCGGCAAGCCAATGCTTTCGATGAGCGCGTTTAGCGTGTCTACCAGCTCTTTCCACGAGCCCGACACACCACCTACAGTAGCACGCTCGGTCAGCTTACCCTCGGCACCGGCCACGCGGGCCACACGGCTTACTTCCGAGGCTAGGCGGTTGAGGTCGTCCACCATCAGGTTGATGGTCTGGGCTAGGTCGGCTACTTCGCCGGCGGCCTCCAGGGTCAGCTTTTGGGTCAAGTCGCCTTGGCTTACTGCCGTCACGATTTTCACGATGCCCCGCACCTGCGTGGTGAGGTTGGTGGCCATCGTATTTACGTTGTCGGTCAGGTCCTTCCACACGCCGCTCACATTGGGTACTTCGGCTTGGCCGCCGAGCTGGCCTTCGGTGCCCACTTCCACGGCCACGCGAGTTACCTCACCAGCAAAGATGTTCAAGGAATCCACCATCTGGTTGATGTTGTCCTTGAGGTCGAGCAGCTCGCCGCGCACATCTACCGACACTTTCTGCGAGAGGTCGCCACGGGCTACGGCGGTAGTTACGTTGGCAATGTCGCGCACTTGGCTGGTGAGCGAGGCCGCCATCGTATTCACGTTGTCGGTCAGGTCTTTCCAGGTGCCTTTTACGCCCGGCACGTTGGCCTGGCCACCTAGCTTGCCCTCGGTGCCTACTTCGCGGGCCACGCGGGTTACTTCATCGCCGAACACGTTCAGCGAGTCCACCATCTGGTTAAGGTTTTCCTTGAGCTGCAACAGCTCGCCGCGCACATTTACCGTGATTTTCTGCGAGAGGTCGCCGCGGGCTACCGCCGTGGCCACGTTGGCAATGTCGCGCACCTGACTCGTCAGGTTCGACGCCATCGTGTTCACGTTGTCCGTCAGCTCTTTCCAAGTACCCGATACGCGGGGCACATTAGCCTGGCCACCTAGGATGCCCTCGGTACCTACTTCGCGGGCCACGCGAGTTACCTCACCAGCAAAGATGTTCAAAGAGTCAACCATCTGGTTGAGGATGTTCTTCAGGTCGAGAATCTCGCCCTGCACATCCACCGTCATTTTCTGGCTCAAGTCGCCGCGGGCTACCGCCGTGGCCACGTTGGCAATATCACGTACCTGACTCGTCAGGTTAGCGGCCATCGTGTTTACGTTGTCCGTCAGCTCTTTCCAAGTACCACCCACCCTAGGTACTACGGCTTGGCCACCTAGCTTGCCCTCGGTGCCTACTTCGCGAGCCACGCGGGTTACTTCGTCGCCGAACACGTTCAGCGAGTCCACCATCTGGTTGAGGATATTCTTCAGCTCCAGAATCTCGCCCTTCACGTTCACCGTCATCTTCTGGCTCAAGTCGCCACGGGCTACGGCGGTGGCCACGTTGGCAATGTCGCGCACCTGCGAGGTCAGGTTGGCAGCCATGTTGTTCACGTTGTCAGTCAGGTCCTTCCAGGTGCCACTCACACCCGGCACATTGGCCTGGCCGCCTAGCTTACCCTCCGTACCCACGTCGAGGGCTACTCGCGTTACCTCACCCGCAAAGAGGTTGAGCGAATCCACCATCTGGTTAAGATTCTGCTTGAGCTGCAACAGCTCGCCTTTCAGCTCTACCGTTACCTTCTGCGAGAGGTCGCCGCGGGCTACGGCCGTGGCCACGTTGGCAATGTCCCGCACCTGACTGGTCAGGTTCGAGGCCATCGTATTCACGTTGTCGGTCAGCTCTTTCCACACACCACCCACATTAGGCACCACGGCCTGGCCACCTAGGCGGCCCTCGGTACCTACTTCCTGGGCCACGCGGCTTACCTCACCAGCAAAGACGTTGAGGTTGTCGATGGTGCGGTTGATGGTTTCAGCCATCAGCTTAAAGTCGCCCGATACCGGAATCTGGAAGCTCTCGTCGAGGTTGCCCCGGCTAATGTTTTTCAACACTTTACCTACTTCCAGTACCGGCACTGCGATACTGTCCACCAATCCGTTGATGTTGTTGAGCATGTCGCGCCAGAAGCCAGCCGCCCCGTCGGCCGAGGCGCGAGCCTTGAGGTTACCCTCTACGCCAGCTACTTTGGAGATGCGCGATACCTCGCCCCCTACCCCGCCTATCATCTCCACCATGGAGTTATAGGCTTCGGCGATTTCCGAGAAGATATCGTCGTTTTGCTTAGTCAGGCGCACCGACACGTCACCTTTTTTGAAGGCATCTAGGGCAAAGAGCACGCGGTTGAGCTGCTCGTTTACGTAGTCAGTATCCTGGGTCGAGTTGGGGTTAACACGGCGAATACCGCGCTTCCGCGTGCTATCGCCGCGCCCGGGTCCAGCCACAGCAGGCGCCGTGGTCACCTCGGCAGCATCGTCGACTTCGGGTAGCTCAGGATTTTTTTTGGCAGTAGCCATATAATAAGGACAACGGGAAAGCTAGACCTAGGAGGCCCGGCTGGTGGGGTTTGGCAAAAGTATAACAACGGCGCGGCTTGCCAAGGCACGGCGCCTAGGGGAAGTTTTCAAATCGGGCGCGGCGGGGCGTGCATCTTTGTCCCCGTTTTCAACTTTTCGGCCGGGGGCAACGTTCTTCGCACCGAGAACAAACTCGCTACCCGTCTTTTTCCCGCCTGCATGGTCAAGAATTTAGTTATCGTCGAGTCGCCCGCCAAAGCCAAGACCATTGAGGGCTACCTCGGTGCCGATTTTGTGGTGCGCTCCAGCTACGGGCACGTCCGCGACCTGCCTAAGGACAACAACGCCGTCGATATTGCCAATGGTTTCAAGCCGACCTATGTGGTGGATGCCGACAAGCGCGAGCTGATTTCGCAGCTAAAGAAGCTGGCCAAAGAAGCCGAGATGGTCTGGTTAGCAAGTGACGATGACCGCGAGGGCGAAGCCATTTCGTGGCACCTGTCCGAAACCCTTAACCTAAAGGCTGACAAGACGAAGCGAATTGTATTTCGCGAGATTACCAAGCCCGCGATTCTGAATGCTATTCAGCACCCACGCGAAATTAACCTAGACCTAGTAAATGCTCAGCAAGCGCGCCGTGTACTCGACCGCCTAGTGGGCTTTGAGCTAAGTCCCGTGCTGTGGCGCAAGGTAAAAGCTGGCCTCTCGGCGGGCCGCGTGCAAAGCGTGGCGGTGCGCCTAGTAGTGGACCGCGAGCGCGAAATCAACCAGCATAAATCGGCCAGCGCCTACCGTGTAGTGGCTCGTTTCGATGCCGGCCAAGGCACTACCCTAGAGGCCGAGCTACCCACCCGCTACAAAACTCGCGAAGAAGCTGAATCTTTTCTGACGCGCTGCATTGGGGCTACGTACAGTATTAATAGCCTCGATAAAAAACCTGGCAAGCGCAGCCCCGCTGCCCCGTTCACGACCTCAACCTTGCAGCAGGAGGCTTCGCGCAAGCTCGGCTTCTCGGTAGCCCAGACCATGACGGTGGCCCAGAAGCTATACGAGGCCGGCCGCATAAGCTACATGCGTACCGACTCGGTAAACTTGTCGGAAGAGGCTCGCAAGGGCGCCCGCGAGGCCATCGAGGCCGCTTACGGCGCAGAGTACGTGCACGAGCGGCAGTTCAAAACCAAATCGGCCTCGGCCCAAGAGGCCCACGAAGCCATCCGCCCCACCGATTTTAAGCAAGTCAAAGCCGGCACCGACGCCTCGGAGCAGTGCCTCTACGACCTCATTCGCAAGCGGGCCATGGGCTCGCAGATGGCTGATGCCCAGGTTGAGCGCACCACGGCTGTTATCGGTATCAGCACGCAGCCGGGCACTACATTTTCGGCTACGGGTGAAGTCATTACGTTTGAGGGCTTCCTTAAAGCTTATGCCGAGAGCAAGGACGACGAAGACCAGCTTACCGATGGCGAAAGCTCGTTCTCGCGCGGCCTACCGCCCCTGAGCGTGGGCCAAAACCTGCCCCTGCAAACCCTCACGGCTACCGAGCGCTTTTCGACGCCGCCCGCTCGCTACACCGAGGCTTCGCTAGTAAAGAAGCTAGAGGAAATGGGCATCGGCCGCCCTAGCACCTACGCCCCTACCATTAGCATCGTGCAAAAGCGCGGCTACGTGGAGAAGGATTCGCGCGAGGGCAAGGAGCGTAAGATTTACGCACTGGCGCTAGTTGATGGGGAGGTTAAAACTGAGCAGCGCACCGAAACTTACGGCGCCGACAAAGCCAAGCTTTTCCCAACCGATACTGCCTTAGTCGTAAATGACTTCTTGGTTGAGCACTTCCCAGCCATCGTGGACTTTCAGTTCACGGCCAAGGTAGAGGATGAGTTTGACCAGATTGCCAACGGCCACGAAGACTGGGGCCACATGCTGGCGGGCTTCTACGAGCCATTTCATAAGAGCGTAGAGCGTGGCCAGGACATTGAGCGCAGTACTCTCAGCAGCACCCGCGAAATAGGCCTGCATCCCGAAACTGGTGAAAAAATAACCGCCCGCCTCGGTAAGTACGGCCCCTACGTGGCCCTAGGTGACACCGAAGGCGAAACAAAGCCGGCCTACGCCAACCTGCGCAAAGGTCAGTTCATCGAGACTATAACGCTGGAAGAAGCGCTGGACTTGTTTAAGCTGCCTCGCGTGGTAGGCGAGTTTGAGGGCAAGGATATGACGGCCGCCCTAGGTCGCTTCGGCCCCTACATTCGCCACGACAGCAAATTCTACTCCTTGACCAAGGAGCAGGACCCGCACACCATTACGGGCGAAGAAGGGGTGACTCTCATCGAAGCCAAGCGCAAGGCTGACGCGGAGAAGCTGATTAAGGAATTTCCAGAAAACCCCGACATTCAGGTGCTTAATGGCCGCTTCGGCCCCTACATCGTAGCAGGTAAGAAGAACGTAAAAATTCCCAAAGGCGAAGAGCCCACCGAACTTACCCTAGAGCGCTGCCTGGAGCTAGCCGCTGCTACTCCCGACAAACCCGCCAAAGGTGGCCGCTTTGGTAAGAAAGCCGCAACTCCAGAAAAAGAAGCCGACGCCCCGGCCAAGAAGACCGCTAAGGCGACAAAGGAGCCGGCTGCTCAAAAGAAGGCACCAGCTAAAAAGGCTACTAGCGCGAAAGCGCCCGCTGCGAAGAAGGCGGTTGCCAAGAAATAACTATCTTCAGTGTCTATAAAAAAAGCCCTGCATACTGCAGGGCTTTTTTTATAGACACTGGGCCGTGAGGTTCGTTTGTAATCTTTCCTAGTAGCATGACTCCCCCCTACTCGTTAGGCCTGTTAGTTGCGGTTTTGGGACTATCGCTAAGCACTAGCCTCCTTGGGCAAACAGCAGCGCCTACTTACCCTTGGCTACCTACAGCTCCGGCTGCGCAACAACAACTAGCCACGCGGTTTTCACCACCTGCGGGCTGTCGGCGCGTGGTGGTGGCACGCGGATCGTGGGGTGCGTGGCTGCGTGGCTTGCCACTGCGCCCGGCTGGCACGCCGGCGCGCCTCTACACAGGGAAGCTAAAAGATAATCAGGCAGTGGTGGCGGCGGTGGTGGCTATTGACCCCGGTACCAGGGATTTGCAGCAATGCGCCGACGCCGTTATTCGGCTGCGGGCAGAATACCTATTTAGCCAAGACTTTAATAAAATCCACTTCCACCTTACTACTGGCTACGATACCTGGTTTTCGGACTATGTAGCGGGCCGCACTTTTCGGGTGCAGGGCGAGCAGGTACTGCCCACTACTAAAGCCACCGAAGCGCCCACTCATGCGGCCCTAGGTCGCTACTTGCTGCCGGTATTTGGCTACGCGGGCACACTGTCGCTTAGCCGCGAATTGCGGTCGGTGCCGCTAGCCGAAGCTCAGCCTGGTGACGTGCTCATCCATGGTGGGCGGCCCGGCCACGCCGTACTGGTAGTCGATGTAGCTGAGCACCCACAATCTGGCCAGCGCTACTTATTACTGGCGCAGAGCTACATGCCAGCTCAAAACATTCATATCCTGCGCAATATTTCCCAGCCGGCCCTAGGTGCTTGGTTTATGGTGCCGCCCTCCACAGAGCCACTCGTCGAAACGCCCGAATGGACGTTTGACCGCACAGAGTTAGGTCGCTTTGACTAGGCACCCCAGCCAGCGGCCGCTACGCGCCGTAATTTGCGCTTTCTGGTAGTTTTTTGCATGAATCTGTTTTCCTACGCCACCCTGGCCAGCTACGAGTGGCAGCATCCGCGCTTGCTGATGCTGCTGGGGCTAGTGCCATTGCTGCCCCTACTGCGTGGGCTACTGGCGCGCCGTAGGCGGCAGGTAGTAGTGGCATTCGGGCCGGGTGGCATCCGGCGCGACTGGCGGGCGCTGCTGCGCTTCGTGCCCGATATCGTGCTCTGTCTTAGCCTAGGGCTGCTAGTACTGGCCGTAGCCCGGCCTCAGCACCCCAGCGAGCACCTTACCCAAACGGGCCGCGGTATTGACATCATGCTGGCCATCGACGTATCGGCGAGCATGGAGCTCGAAGACCTGAAGCCCACGCGCCTCGAAGCGGCTAAGCGCCTGGCCCGCACTTTTGTGCAGCAACGGACCGGTGACCGGCTCGGTCTTATTGCCTTTGCCGGGCAGGCATACTCGGCGGTGCCCCTGACTACTGATTATGACTTGCTGCTCGACAACCTAAGAGGCTTACACCCAGGTCTTATTGCCGACGACGGCACAGCAATAGGCACGGCGCTCGGCGTGGCTATCAATCGCCTGCGCGAGTCCACGGCCCACTCCAAAGTATGCCTGCTGCTCTCGGATGGCGAAAACACGGCTGGCAGCCTCGACCCCTTGCTGGCTGCGCAGCTGGCTCATGCCTATGGCATCCGGCTCTATACCATTGGGCTAGGAGAAGATGGGTTCGTGCCTTATGGCCGCGACTCGGTCAGTGGCAAACCGCGCTACGTACAAACCAGGCTTGACGAAACTACCATGCGCCAACTAGCGCAAGCGGCCGACGGTCAGTTTTTTCGGGCTACTGATAATGCGGCGCTTCGTCAGGTTTTCAGCGCCGTCAACAAGCTCGAAAAATCGGATATCCGCACCCAGCGCTACCGTAGCGTAGAAGACTTTTACCGCCCCTACCTAGGCTGGGGAATCGTGCTGTGGCTGCTCTGGCTGGGGCTCAAAAGCACGTTTATGAACAACGTACTCGAAGACTGAACACTACCAATTACCTACTTAATAACTACCTAGATGTCGATTGCTGAAAATATCACGGCTATAGAACAAACGCTTCACGGCACAGCGGCCCGCCTGGTGGTGGTGACCAAAACGCACCCTGTGGAGCGGCTGCGCGAAGCTTATGCGGCGGGTGCCCGCTTATTCGGCGAAAATCGGGTACAAGAAATGGCGGCTAAGCAGCCCGAGCTACCAGCCGATGTAGAGTGGCACCAGATTGGGCAGCTGCAAACTAACAAGGTGAAATACTTGGCTGCTTTCGTGCACACGGTGCAAAGCGTAGACAGCCTGAAGCTACTGCTGGAGCTAGATAAGCACGCAGCTCGCCACCAGCGCGTTATCAACGGCCTGCTACAATTTCACATTGCCCAGGAAGAAACAAAAACGGGCCTGAGCCTACCCGAAGCCGAGGCTATTCTACAAGCGCCCGAGTATCAAAACTTACAGCACGTGCGCCTCACGGGCGTTATGGGCATTGCGACCAATTCGCCGGATGAGGCCGTGGTCCGGAGCGAGTTTCAGCAACTGAAGCAGCATTTTGCGTATCTAAAACAACGCTATTTTGCTCAGGATGAGGCCTTCCGCGAAATCTCGATGGGTATGAGCGCCGACTATCCGCTGGCCGTGGCCGAAGGCAGCACGCTGGTGCGAGTAGGCAGCGCCATCTTCGGAAGCCGCAGCTAACGTATCTGATGGAACATCATCTCACCATCTCGCGCACGGCCCGGTACGAGCAGTTGGGTGAGCCCTCGGCTGCTACGCGCCAGCTTTGGCTTGTAGCGCACGGTTATGGGCAGTTGGCTGCCTATTTCTGCCGCCACTTTCAATCGGTGCAAGCCCTCGACCCGGAGGGCACGGTCATTGTAGCGCCCGAGGCGCTGTCGCGCTTTTACCGCAATGGCACCAGTGGGCACGTAGGTGCCTCGTGGATGACCTCTGCCGACCGCCTCGCCGAGATAGCCGACCAAACTACTTACCTCGACGCCCTACTCGACCACCTACTGCGTGCCTGCCCGCCCGACGTGCGCGTCACCGTACTTGGCTTTTCGCAGGGCACTGCCACCGTGAGCCGCTGGCTGGCAGCCAAAGCCCAACACTGGCGGCCCCACCAACTGGTGCTATGGGCTGGCGACTTTCCGGCTGATATCGAAGCGCCAGCGGCCCAGCAGCTACTGCACAACCTACCTGTAGTACTGGTAAGCGGAGACCTGGATGGCTACGTCGGCCCTGACAAGCTACAGGCGCAGGCCGAGGCCCTAGGTGCCTACGGCGCGCAGATAACCACACGCACCTTCGAGGGCAACCACACACTCTACCCGCCCCTGCTGCGGCAGGTACACGCGGCATTTGCGTAAACCGGCACGCTGATTCGGGACTTAGAAACGCTGGCTAAGTAAGAAAGGCGCCCTATACTGCGGCTATTACCTGAACAAGCTGTTCAAGCAATAGCCGCAGTATAGGGCGCCTTTCTTATTCTATAGTTTAGGAGCCGGTCTAGGTGACCTTTACGACTGACGACGGACTGTAGCGGCCGCTGCTTGTGCGGCTGGAAATACTATTACTTCAGCTATTTGTACGTGCGGCGGGCGCGTCACCATAAACTGGATAAGGTCGGCTATGTCTTCGGCACGTAGCGGCTGCACGCCTTTGTAGACATTAGCTGCTTTCTCTTCGTCGCCCTTAAAGCGAACTTCCGAGAACTCAGTTTCTACCATGCCCGGCGCTACTTCGGCCACTCGGATGCCCCTAGGTAGCAGGTCAATACGCATAGTGCGGGTAAGCATCGCTACGGCTGCCTTAGAGGCGCAGTACACGTTACCATTAGCGTAGGCCTCGTGCCCCGCAATGGAACCCAGGTTGACAATAAAGCCGCCTTCGCTCATCTGCGGTAGCACAGCCCGGCTCACGTAGAGCAGACCCTTCACGTTGCCATCCAACATAGCGTCCCAGTCGGCTACGTCGCCTTCTTGAATGGGTGCTAGGCCGTGGGCATTGCCTGCGTTATTAATGAGCACGTCGATGTGCTGAAACTCAGCGGGCAGTTCCGCTACTGCGCGCTCTACCGCCGCACGGTCGCGCACATCGAAGGTCAAGATGTGTACGGGGGTGGGCGCTACTGCTTGGGCTAGCTCTTCTAGCCGCTCGCGCCGGCGCCCGGCTATCACTAGTTGAAATCCCGCTGTGGCCAGCGCCACTGCTGTTGCCCGCCCAATACCCGAAGAAGCCCCGGTAACAAATGCCGTTTTCATAAATTCATTATCAACAACCACTTAGTAAGTCTAATCAAATCTTTGGCTTACTATGTAGCTTAGGTACTTATTCGATATTCAAGTACAGCGTTACTGTGTTAGTTCTTAAACTCTGCAAGCTGTTGCTGTACGTATTACCAGTTGGGGCCAGAATATTACGTAGCCCGTGCGAAAAACGCAGTTCCGGGCCGAACTTGAAGTAAGGATAAAATAAATCCAGGCCAACGCCATACTCTAGCAGCAAATCGTTTCGATTGATAGTCAGCTGGTTGATAGCCAAGTTGTTTTGGCGCTGCGTCACCGCTATACTAGGCTTGATGCCCGCAATCATGTACACCCGCGTGTTGCGGCGCCGGTTCGACTGGTACTTTAGCAAAAGCGGTAGCTCTAGCTGCGTGGTGGCTACCTCCTGCGTGCGAATAGTATCGGGCATGCCCACGCCTCGTCCTACAAACTCGACGCTACGGGTTTCAAACCGCAGGCCGGGCGCAAAGCGCAGGTGAAAAGGCGTGTTGACGTTACCTAGGCGAATATCACCGATGAAGCCGACGGCCAAGCCTGGGCTTATTATTGAGTTGGCCGCGATAGCGCGTCCATTTTGCAGATTCTGAATATACGTATCAGACTGCTCGATAAAGAAGCGCGAAAACGACGGCGCAATGTAGATACCGGGCCGAAAAAACCGCTGATTATAGTTCGATAAATTCTCGACGGTAATGCCCTTAATCCGTCCCTTGCGGCTACGGTCGATGGCATCGCTGCGCTTGCGCTGGGCCAGTGCCGGGCCTGCTAATAATAGCAGCCCTAGCAAGGCTAGCAGGCTCCAGCGGTGGCGGCGTCCTATTTGCGAGCCGTGTAAATGGAGCTGATGCCGAACGTAAGGGGTTGCCATGCGGGAGAAGTAAAGCCAACGCGGCGCAGAATGGCCACAAAATCGGCACCATCGGGAAAAGCCTGCACCGACTCGGGCAGGTAGGTATACGCTGATTGGTCTTTGGAAATTACCTTACCAAAGACAGGCAGCACCCGACTGAAATAAAAATTATATGCTTGTTTGAGCGGGAAAGCAGTGGGCTTGCTAAATTCTAGAATAACCAGCTGGCCGCCCGGCCGTAGCACGCGGTGCATCTCGGACAGGCCACGCTCTAGGTGCGCAAAATTGCGCACCCCAAACGAAGCTGTCACAGCGTCGAATGTGTTGTCTTCAAACGGCAGGTTCTCCGAATCGGCTAGTTCTAGCTGAATCCGGTGGCTTAGGTTCTTAGCCGCCAGCTTTTGCCGCCCTACCTCCAGCATACCCGCCGAAATATCAACGCCGGTTACCTGCGCCTCGGGCGCCGCTGCGCGCAGTGTTTCAATGGCGAAGTCAGCTGTGCCCGTTGCAATGTCCAGAATGCGGGCGGGGCGCAGGGCTTTGAGCTCATCTACGGCCTTCCGGCGCCAATAAATATCGGTGCCTACGCTCAGGAAATGATTCAGGAAATCATATTTCCCGGCGATGCTGTCGAACATCCGCGCCACCTGCGTCTTCTTGTCGGCGGCGTCTTCTTTGTAGGGTACTACGGCCATAATTTTCGGAATGCAAAGAACGGCATACAGCCGCGGAAAATTGTGATGCGCTGCCAGAAGCTTTCACTTAGGAGCTAGGTTGCGACTCTTACGTAAATAGCAACCTAGGGCTATAAGCAGGACAAAAAAACGGCCGGACTGTTCGTCCGGCCGTTCCTTTTTTAGCAAAAGCGGGGCTGATTTAATCAGCTTTCGCTTTCACCTTAGCTTTCTCGCCCGAGGCGTCTTTGGCTTTCGAGTCGAGTTCGCCGTCTTTCGACACCGTTTTCGATTTTTCGCCAGCGGCACCTTTGGTTTTCACTTTCACTTTGTCGCTGTCATCGTCCACCTTGGTTTTTACCTTGGTGCCATCAGCAAGCTTCACTTTGCTCTTGCCAGGCTGAGGACGAGCGGGAGTAGGCCTTACTGGTACGGCGATGATAGTGGTAGTTGGAGCAGGCTCCTGAATAACTGGCATCGACTCACCTTCTTTCAGCACCACGCGGAATTCATCGCGGCGGTTGAGCTGCATGTTCTCAGGGGTATCGTTCGGAGCAGCCGGACGACGCTCACCGTAGCTAACCGTGGTTAGGCGGGCACCAGCCACACCTTGCTTCACGAGATAGTTACGAGCAGCATCAGCGCGGTTCTGGCCGAGTACCATGTTGTACTCATCCGTATTGCGCGAGTCGCAGTGACCTTCAATCGAGATGTTTAGGCCCGTGTTGGCTTTCAAGATAGCTGCCGTGTTGTTAAGCGTCTTGATAGACTCAGCACGCAACGTGTACTTATCGGTATCGAAGTAAATCTTCTTGAACTGGCTGTTAGCCGTCGTGTCAATATAGTTGACGTAGAAGTTCTTAACAATCGAAGCCGAGTCGGCCGTCGAAATCGGCACCGCAAACTCTTGGGTTTCGATGTTCTTACCGTCCTTATTTACCGCTACCTGGTAGGTACGGCCCGACAGTAGGTTTACGCTGTAGTCACCGTTCGGCTGCTTCGTGATGTCACGGAAGCTGATAGCCTCGTTAGAAGCCGTTTTGCCGCTGAACACCAGCTCTACCCCAGGGATGGACTGCAAGCTGTCACGCTTCGAGAACACCTGACCTTTGATGGTGACGTTCTTGATGTAGTTGATGGTATAGATATCCTTCTCACCATAACCACCGATGCGGTACGAGCTGAGGTAAGCGTACGAGCCATCTGGAGCGAGGCGGTAGTACGAGTCAGCATCAGGCGTGTTTACGGGGTAGCCTAGGTTCTCGGGGCGGCCCCACTTGCGGCCGATGCTGTCCCACTGCGACTTGAAGATGTCGTAGTTACCCATCGTGTTGTGGCCACGCGAGCTAAAGTACAACGTCTTGCCATCGCGGCTCAGGTACGGGCTGTCCTCGTCGTATTTGGTGTTAATAACACTGCCTAGCGACTTGGCTGGTCCCCAGTCACCACCATTCGAGCGGGTGCTGTAGTACAGGTCTAGTGAACCATCTTCCGAGTATTTACCCGTCGAGAAGTACAGCGTCTGGCCATCAGGCGTAATGTGAGCGTCGCCTTCGTAATATTTCGAGTTGATGTTGTCGTTCAGCTTTTTAGCAGCTGTCCAGTCACCACCCGTCTTTTCCGAGATGAAAATGTCACCGTTTTGGTCGCTGCGATACATCAGCAGCTTGGTATCATTGTCAAACAACTGAATAGAAGCGTCGTGGCCTTTGCCATTGAGCACACCCGACAGCGAGCGTGGCTTCTCCCAGTTATCGGTATCAACGCGGTGGGTTTCGAAGATATCCTCGTAGTATTCACCATCGGCAGCAATACCTTTTTTCTTCACGTCCGAACCCGTTACCTGCTCACCACGCGAAGTGAAAATCAGAGTCTTGTCGTCGGCTGAAATTACGGGGCTGTGCTCCGAATACTGCGTGTTTACCGTGGGGCCTAGGTTCTTTACAAAGATGTCCTTGGGCTGGTTGAAGAGCACTTTTGCGTTCTTGCTGTGCTGAATCAACTGCGCCACTTCCTCGCGGCGGGAGTCATTCTTTTTCTTCAACGTAGCATTATACGCCTGGTAGTGCGTGATTGCCTCGTCGAAGTTGTAGTTGAGGTGGTCAACCTGACCGAGCCAATATTCGATGTCGCGCGACACCTTCGGCTTCAGCTTCTGCGCCTTATAGATATAATCGCTAGCCTTTTCCTTATCGAAGGACAAATAAGCTACACCTGCCCGAAACAGTGCCTGCGCATTGTTAGGGTCTTTTGCCAGTACCCGCTCGTAGTAAGGGATAGAGGCACGGTAGTTTTCCAGGTCGAAAAGCTTGTTGCCAGTCTTGAGGTCCTTGCGCGTGCTCTGCGCCAGGGCGGGGCTGCTCGCGGCCGCCGTCAGGGCCAGCGCGCACGAGGCGTGCAGCAGCTTTCTGGATAGGTTGTCCATTGAAAAGAGGTGTTTGGGGTAATTAAAGAAGCGTATAGAGACGGAATAAGCCAGGACGTGTCCCATTAGCAGTTCGGCGTCTTATACTAATTTTTAGCGTCAGGGTTGGTGTTACTACTTCTAATTTGCAGCTGAACGACCGAAACAGTTGGCACAAATATAGGCACCTGCTCGTGGCTGCTTGGCGCCATTGCACTACCTAGGCTTTCAAACTGTTCGCTTCTCAACCCGTTACTATATCTATTCGGGCAAAAGGTAACCCCGCAAATATAGGAAAGCTGCGAAAAAAGCCGAAAAAAGCTCTTTCTTCGCTAATAGCCTGTCCCGCACCAGGAGCCGGGGGCGTGCTGCCAAGCTTTAGTGCGGCATCTTTGCACCGGCGAAGGGCTGCTTGCTCCTTCTTTACTAGTCTTATTAACCTACACGCTATGCTCATTCGCGACGCTCATTTCGTGAGCAGTAATACCCAGCTGGCGGCTTGTCCCCCTCCCGACCGCCCCGAGTACGCCTTCATTGGCCGCTCCAACGTGGGCAAGTCGTCGCTACTCAACATGCTCACCGGCCGCAACGGCTTGGCCAAAATATCTAGTACCCCCGGCAAAACTCAAGTTATCAACCACTTCATAATAAATGAAGAATGGTACTTGGTCGACTTACCCGGCTATGGCTACGCTCGCGTAAGCAAAAGCTCGCGCGCTGACTGGGGCAAGATGATAAATGCCTACCTCACGCGCCGCGAAAATCTGACCTGCGTGTGCGTACTGCTTGACTCGCGCCACCCGCCGCAGGCCGTGGACCTAGAGTTTATGGAAAAGCTAGGCGAGGACGGTGTGCCCTTCGTGATGATATTCACCAAGACCGATAAGCAGTCAACTAGCCGCACCAACGAACTCATAGCTACTTACCTAGCCAAGATGAGCGAAACGTGGGACGAGCTACCTAGGCACTTTTTAACTTCTGCCGAAACTGGTGTGGGGCGCGATGAAGTACTAGGCTTTATTGAGGAGGTAAACAAGCAAGTGGCTGCCGGAGCCGCCGATGCGAAGTAATTTGGCCCCTCAATTGCTTCGTTGCCGTACTATTTCCTTATCTTTTTTATTTCCATGAAAAAAATTATGCTTTCGGTGCTAGGGTTGGCACTAGCCGCTAGCTCGGCCTACGCCCAAGCTACCAAGCCTGCTCCTAATACAACTTCTCCTGCCCCGGCCCAGACCGAGCAAGGCACAGGCCTCAACCACGTGGGTACCAGCATTCCGGTGGCGGCCTACTACGAAGGGGGTCAGGAGGCTATGTACGCTTTTATTGCGAAGGAACTAAAGTACCCGCTGCTGGCTAAGCGCAACCGCATGCAGGGCCGCTGCATCGTCAGCTTCACCCTCAACCCCGATGGCACGATGCAGGGCATCAAGCTGGTGAAGCAGGTAGGCGGTGGCACTGGCGAAGAAGCACTGCGCGTAGTGCGCCTGCTCAAGTTTAAGAAACCCGAATACCCTATTTTAACCAGCCTCCCTATCGATTTCAAGCTCGGTGTGACCGGCTCGAACGCGCTAGAAAACTAGTTTCTTCTAGTTATGCGTTAGAAGTCACGAGGTATGAACTGAGCTGCTCTCACTGCTTCGCTTCATTAGATACCAACTCACGGCTTTTAACCTATAACTCATAATTTCCCCAAAAATGCCCTACGATTTGAAAGAACTGGCAGCCATCAGCGGCCAGAGTGGTTTGTTCCGCCTCCTGAAACCCGCCCGCCACGGTGTATTAGTAGAAAGCCTTGATGCCAAGGCCGCCCGCTCGCTAGCACCAGCCAGCAACAAAGTGTCGCTACTAAGCGAAATTGGTATTTACAGCCAAGACTCGGACGACACGGTGCCGCTGACCCAGGTTTTCGAGAACATCTACCAGAAGCACGGCACTAGCCTGCCGGTGACCAGCAAGTCGTCGGAGGCCGAGCTAACCAGCTTCCTGGCAGAGGTACTGCCCGAGTACGACCGCGAGCGCGTGTACCTCTCCGACATTAAAAAGCTAGTGACTTGGTACGGCATCGTTAGCCAAAACCGTCCTTACGAAGAGGCTGCGGCCGAAACACCTGCTGCCGAAACCACCGAAGAGGCTTAAGCCCTAGGTAGGTGATTTTACCAAAAAGAAGAAGCTGCTTCCTTATTTAGGAAGCAGCTTCTTCTTTTTGGTGCTCAAAGCAACCCCGCTCTATAAAACTCTAGGCCCCGGCTGGTGCGGCGGCAGTTTTCGCTTCTTGGGCAATGAAAGCTTCGGCCTGCTCTACCAGGTCCTGGCTACCGATAAAAACGGGGCAGCGGGCGTGGCAATCTTTAGGCTCGATGGATAGGGTGCGCCGGCGGCCATCGGAACTGCGCCCTCCGGCTTGCTCCACAATGAAGGCCAGGGGGTTGCACTCGTACATGAGCCGCAGCTTGCCCTTAGGTGCTTTGCCGGTAGCGGGGTAGATATAGATGCCACCTTTGAGTAGGTTGCGGTGAAAGTCGGCCACGAGTGAACCGATGTAGCGGGCCGAAAAGCTCGCGTCTTTGCAGTGTTTGATGAAAGCCGTGACGCCGGGCGAGAAAGTATCGGACGCGCCTTCATTTATGGAATAAACGGAGCCGGTTTTGGGCGTCTGAATGTCGGGATGCGACAAAAAGAACTCACCTAAGCTCGGCTCATAGGTAAAGCCGTTGACGCCATTGCCGGTAGTGTACACGAGCATGGTGCTAGAGCCGTAGATAACGTAGCCCGCCGCCACCTGGTGGGTACCGGGCTGGAGGCAGTCGGCTACCGTGCCGGGGCGCCCAGTGGGCGACACGCGGCGGTAGATACTGAAGATAGTACCGATGCTGACGTTAACATCGATATTGCTAGAGCCGTCGAGCGGGTCGATGGCCACCACGTACTTGCCCTGATTATTGCCGGTCTGAATCATATCCTCATCTTCTTCGGAGATGATGGTGCAGACCTCACCCCCATTGCGCAGCGCCCGAATGAAGCGGATGTTGGCAATCACGTCGAGCTTCTGCTGGTCTTCGCCCTGCACGTTGCGGTTGCCGTAGGCCCCGGCAATGTCGATAAGACCCGAGCGGTTGATTTCGCGGTTCACAATTTTAGCCGCCAACGCGATGTCGCGCAGTAGCTGCGAAAGCTCCCCGGTGGCATAAGGGAAGTCTTCCTGCTTGCGCATGATGAAGCGGTCGAGGGTAGTACCGACGGGTAAAGCGAGTTTGTTATGGTCCATGAAGTTGGGGCAAGAGCTTGCGCAAAGCTACCGGCTGCGGCGGATTCAACCTACCTGTTCTCTCCTTGTATATGCAGGGGCACTATTCGGACAAAGTATACCCATACGGCGCACTACTACCCTACCCGCACCAGTGTTGGGCGCTACACCCAAGCCCGCACCGGCTCATCGTAAAATTTCAAGCCCGCGTAAGCCCGCCACTGACGCCCAGCTAGATGATGAATGGAAGTAGCAGAACGATGCTTAGCGAGCCGTAGAAGCCATTTTGCCACAGCGGTCGTCGTAGGCGTAGCCAATTACGAGGTCCGACAGCAAAAAGAGAAAATCTACCGCTAGGTAGCCGTGGATGATGAGTTGGTCGCGGTGGCTGGTGGTAAGAGCTTCTAGGACACTAGCAGCGCAGCCACGCCCCGCAGGCCGTCAAGAATGAAGTAATGGAGCTTGATAGATGGCGGGTTGGGGACATAGATAAGGGCAGGAGTAATCAGCAAGAGACGGCTAGGCCTGCTTCAGTGGGACTAGGTGCGCAGCCGGCCCAGCCTTGCCCGGCGAGGCCGATTGCCTAGTTTTGGGGCCTCATGGAAAAAGAACTGACGGGCCTGCTGGTCTACAAATTTGGCGGCGCCTCGGTGAAGGACGCTGCGGCCATCCTTAACCTCAAGCACGTGGTGCAAGCCACGGCCCAGGGCCGGCCGCTGCTCATCGTAGTGTCGGCTATGGGCAAAACGACGAATGCGCTAGAGGAAATCTTTGGCCTAGCCTATGCCGGTAGCGACTACGCCGCGCCGTTGGCTCGGCTCGAGGCCTATCACCAAGAGGCTGCCCACGCCCTGGCTGCCCACCTCAAGCCACCTACCCAGACCGACCTACAGGAAATGCTCAACGAAGCGTTTGAGGAACTGAGTGAGCACCTGACGGGGGTAGGCGGCTCGGCTAGCTACGACGAGCAGTACGACCAGGTAGTAAGCTTTGGGGAGCTGCTGGCCTCGCAGCTCGTAGCCCTGGTGCTGAACGACGCCCGCCCAACGCGGTGGCAGGACTGCCGCCCGCTCGTCCGCACCGACGCTAGCTGGCGCGAGGGCCGCGTGAACTGGACCGTGACCGAAAACAACCTGCGCACGGCCCTGCCGCCCCTGCTGCGTGAGGCGGGCATCGTGGTAACCCAGGGTTTTGTGGGCGGCACCACCAAGGGCCGCACAACCACCCTAGGGCGCGAGGGCTCTGACTATTCGGCCGCCATTTTTGCCTATTGCTTGCAGGCCGAGAGCGTAACCATTTGGAAAGACGTACCGGGGCTGCTCAATGCCGACCCCAAAATCTTTCCTAACACGGTGCGCTATCCCGAAATCAGCTACCAGGAAACCATCGAAATGGCCTACTATGGAGCTAGTGTCATTCACCCTAAAACGCTGAAGCCGCTGGCCGACCGTAAGATTCCGCTGCGCGTGAAGTCTTTTCTAGACCCTGCGGCCGAGGGCACGCTCATCCATGACTGCCAGCACCCGCCGCTGGTACCCGCCTTTATTCGCAAGACTGGGCAGTATTTGGTATCGCTGGAAAGCAAGGATTTTGCTTTTATTTCCGAAGAAAACCTAGAGGTGATTTTTGGCGCTCTAGCTCAGGCGCGGCTCAAGATTAACGTGATGCAAAATTCGGCGCTCAGCTTTTCGGTATGCCTCGACGGCGAGCCCACGCGGCTGGCGCAGGCCGTGGCAGCGCTGCGTACGCAGTTTAAGGTGCAGTATAACGAAGGGCTAACGCTGTTCACCATCAAAAACTACACGCCGGGTAGTGTGGCCCAACTGCTCGAAGGTCGCTCGGTGCTGCTGGAGCAGCGCACGCGTAGCACGTTTCAGGTGGTGGTACGCGAATAACTAAGGAATCGCATTTGGAGTATGGGACACGGCGCCCGGCGTGCTTTCGCCGCAGAAAGCGCTGGGGAGAGCCGCAGAAGCCTGAGCGACACCTCCTACTCTTTACTCAAAACCTTTAATTCTACCCAATGGCTGTTCTCGTGGGCAAGCGCGCCCCCTCCTTTAAAGCTACCGCCGTCATCGGCAATCAAGTCGAAGAAGAATTTTCGCTCGACCGCTACCTAGGCAAGCGCTACGTACTGCTGTTCTTCTATCCGGCCGATTTTTCGGGCCTCTGCCCCACTGAAATGTACGCTTTTCAGGAAGTACTACCTGAGTTTGAGCGCCGGGGCGTGGCAGTGGTGGGCTGCAGCACCGACTCGCACCAGACGCACCAAGCTTGGCTGCGCACCTCGCGCGACGAGAGTGGCATCGTGGGTGTTACCTACCCGCTGGTAGCCGATGCAACCAAGACTATCTCGGCCAATTATGACGTACTGGCTGGTCATTATGACTACAACGAAGCTGGCGAAATGGTCTTTATTGGAGCGCCAGTGGCGTACCGGGGACTGTTTTTGATTGACCGCGACGGCATCGTGCGGCACCAGCTCGTAAACGACCGTTTCCTAGGTCGTCGTATTTCGGATGCGCTGCGCATGGTCGACGCCCTCCAGAACTTTGAGGAGAACGGCGAAACCTGCCCTGCTAACTGGGAAGCTGATAACTAACTAATAGTTAAGAGGTGAGAGCCGAGTAGCGCGTTCACCAGAGCTTCTCACTTCACAACTCTCAGCTCTTAACTCTTAACACCCCGTAATTTTGCAGCCCCGCCCGGCCTGATGCCGGGCGGGGCTGTTGTTTTTGCATTTCCTTTATTCGTTGGGCTTGGCCCTATATGCGCTGCTGCTGCGGCTGGCGGCTCCCTTCAACCCCAAGGCTGCGGCCTGGGTAGCAGGCCGGCAGGGCCTGCTGCTGCGCATCGAGCAGGCTCTGGAGGCCGAAACCGCGCCTCGCTTGTGGGTGCATTGTGCCTCGCTAGGTGAGTTTGAGCAGGGCCGCCCCCTCATAGAGGGGCTGCGGCGACAGTACCCCAGCCACAAGGTGGTGCTCACGTTCTTTTCGCCTTCGGGCTATGAGGTGCGCAAAAATTGGGCGGGCGCCGATTATGTCTTTTACCTACCGCTCGACACGGCCGAGCACGCCCGGCAGTTTGTGGCGGCGGTGCGGCCCGCGCTGGCCGTGTTTGTGAAGTACGAGTTTTGGTACTACTACCTGCGCGAGCTGCGTGAGCAACGTATTCCGGCGGTGGTAGTGGCGGCTATTTTCCGGCCCAGCCAGATTTTCTTCAAGCCCTGGGGCGGCTTCTTCCGAAAAATCCTGACCCAGCTCAGCTACATCTTTACCCAAAATGAAGCTTCGGCCGAGCTGCTGCGCGGCATTGGCCTAGAGCGGGTGCGCGTGGCTGGCGATACGCGCTTCGACACGGTAGCAGCTACGGCCGCTGCGCCGCCTAGGTCGCTGCCGCTGGTCGAGGCCTTCGTAGCCGATGGGGTACCCGTGCTGGTAGCCGGCAGCACCTGGCCCGAAGACCTGCCCGCCCTAGCCCCGCTTATGCGCAAGCACGCCCGCACCATGCGCTTTGTCGTGGCACCGCACGAGGTATCAGAAACGCACTTGCTGGAAGTGGAAGCTGCCATGCCGGGCCTCACAGTACGCTACTCGCAAGCCACTCCCGCTACGGTAGCTGAGGCGCGGCTGCTGCTGATTGACAACGTGGGACTGCTGAGCCAGCTCTACCGCTTTGGGCGGTTTGCCTACGTGGGTGGCGCTTTTGGGGCTGGGCTGCACAATACGCTGGAGGCGGCGGCCTTTGGGCTGCCGGTGTTTTTTGGGCCGCGCTACGAGCGTTTTCAGGAAGCCGTGGCGTTGGTGGACCTAGGGTGCGCTTTCTCGGCGCGCTCGGCCCAAGAGCTCGAAGCGGCCTTCGACAAACTGTACTACAACGAAGCTGCCCGCCTTACAGTGCAGGACATGAGCCTCGATTACGTGCACCAGCACGCGGGGGCCACGGGGCGCATTCTGCAACAACTAGAAGCTATGAATTATGAATTATAAGTCGGCAGCCGCCTTTTATGACACAGTAGTTGCCCCCCCTCCGATTCATACTTTTTAGTTCGTAACTCATACCTAGACAATGACTGGCACTGTCGTCAAATCTACCGGCTCGTGGTACGTGGTGCGCGGCCACGAAACGCTGGAGCTTTACCGCTGCCGCCTGCGGGGCAAGTTCAAAAATAAAGGCCTGAAAGTGAGCAACCCGCTGGCCGTAGGCGACAGCGTGGCGTTTGACTTGCCCGAGCAATCGGAGGGAGCAGGTGTAATTCATACCATTGCGCCGCGGCGCAACTACATCATCCGGCGCTCGGTGCACAAGAGCGAGCATGCCCACATTGTGGCAGCTAACCTAGACCAAGCCCTGCTGGTGGTAACGCTGGTATCGCCGGCCACATCGTTCGGATTTATCGACCGCTTTTTGGTAACGGCCGAGGCATATCATATTCCGGCCCAACTCATCTTTAATAAGGCTGACCTCTATGATGAGGATACGCTCGACTACCAGCGCCAGATTGCGGGCATGTACGCCAGCGTGGGCTACCCCAGTGTGCTCTGCTCGGCCGAAACCGGGGACAACGTGGCGGCCGTAGCCTCGCTGCTGCCTAATAAAGTATCGCTACTCTCGGGCCACTCGGGTGTGGGCAAGAGCACGCTCATCAACGAGCTGGTGCCTGACCTAGACCTTAAAACGGCCGAAATCAGCGCTTTTTCTGATAAAGGCAAGCACACGACCACCTTTGCCGAAATGTTGGAAGTCGTGCCCGGCACCTATCTCATCGACACGCCTGGCATCAAGGAGCTAGGGCTAGTGGATGTGCCGGCCGCCGAGCTGGCCGGCTACTTTCCCGAGATGCGGGCGCTGCTCAACCAGTGCCGCTACCACAACTGCCGCCACGTGCACGAGCCCGGCTGCGCCGTTATTGAGGCCGTAGACCAGGGCAAGCTGGCCGTGCCACGCTACGAGAGCTACGTGAGCATGCTAGCTGACGAGGATAATCGACACTAAGATTAACTCATGAACTAGTAAGCAGAGGTTACATATTAAGAGTCAGCTTCTTTACCCGTATACTTTACATCTTATTATAGTTGCTAGGGCAGTACACTGCCGCCTTGGAGTGCCGCCTGTGCGGTACTTTTTACGCTCCGCTACCTTATTTAGGCCCCGCTAACTCATAACTCATAAAGATGCTGGTCAGCGTTCTACCCGTGCCCTTTGTAGATGCCGCTCGCCAGCGGCAGTACGAGGCCGTGCTGGCCGCCCTGCACGCCGAGGCAGCAGCCCCGGCCACCGTGCTGCTGGGCAACCTAGGGGCGTTTTCGCCTATCGTTGCGGATATGCTCCTTGTGCGGCCCACCAGCCTCGCCTTGGTGGTACTGACGCCCCACGCCGGGCAGCTCACAATGCAAGCCCTGAGCTACGGTGCTTGGCAGCTCAATGGGCAGTCGCTGCCGGACTTGGCAGCAGCCGACAACCCGTTTGCGCAGTACCAGCAGCAACTGCCGGTAGCGCTGGCTTGGCTGAGTGAGCACCTAGGTCTACCGGCGAACGAGCTACCGCCCTGCATGGGCATTGCTTTATTTGAGGCTCCACTCACCTTCGGGCCAGGAGTAGAAACGCAGCTACACCATTACGCGGCAGCTACTGATTTTCAGCTGGTAGGAGGGGCTGAACAACTCCTCGCCCGCTTGCGCCAGCCGCAGGCCGCCGCCACAGCCGCCCTAAACGACGACGAGCTACTGGACTGGGGCGACTACCTGGCTAGCGACCCCTACGTTGCTCACGAGCAGGGCGTGCCCAATAGCCCACTTGAGGGCTTATCTTCTTACCTAGGGCAAAAGCTACACCAGCTATGGCACTGGCTCGGGGCCGCCGACATTCCCGCCGACCCGCCCTACGGGGGCACCCCGCTCCTACCCGACCCCGCCCTGCGCGACCAGCAGGAGCAAGCACGCCTGCACCAGTTGCGCCAAGAGCTACTGGCTGAGCTGGCGCAACAGCGCCAAGAGGCTGCCGCTCGCGAGGCTACCCGCACGCAGGAGCTAGCCCAGCTGCGGCAGCAGCTAGCCCAGGCTGGGCAGTCGGCCACGGAGCGCCAAGCCGAGCAAGAAGCCAAGGCTGCGCTGGAGCAATCGCTGCACACCGCCCGCCTCGAGCTAGCCACGCGCAACCAAGAACTAGATGCACGCATTCGGCAGCTAGGGCAGCTCATGGAGCAATTGCATAAGCCTAGCCCCCTAGCTGCGCCTGACAAGGCAGTAGTCAGTACCCCATTAGTGCCTGCGCCACGGGGTGCTCGCAGCGCCCCGCCCAAGCCTGCTTATCGGCGCCTGCAGCGAGTAGAGCGCTGGGGCCTCGTCGCGCTGGCGGTAGGCATCCTGGGGGCTGGCGGCTTTAGCTTCTCACGCTGGCTCTACGCACCCAAAAGCAAAACGCTGAGTACGGCGCCCCGCCACTCGGCGCGGGTACCCCAACCTGTGGAAAGGCAAGCACCCGAGCCAGTTATCGTTTATGACACGCTAGCCGCTCCGCAGCCGACCGAGGACCTAGGCGCGACGCGCTCGCCCCTGCCCGCCGATGACGAAGGGCTAGCTACGCCCACGCTCATTATCCACGAGACTCCGCTGCACGTCGATAGCGCAACGATTAGCAGCGAGCCTACTCACCTGTCGGCACCGGCCGACTCCGCCGCGGCTAGCCCTACTCCCTAGTTTCCGCGTACACTCAGCCATTTCAAGCTTTTTCTACTTTTCATGGCTGATAAAATTGCCTTTCTGGGCCTAGGTAGCATGGGCACCGCGATGGCCACCAACCTACTCAAAGCGGGCTTTCCCCTTACTGTTTACAACCGCACTGCCGCTAAGGCCGAGCCCCTGCGCCAGCAAGGAGCCACAGTGGCCACTACGCCCGCCGACGCGGTACGCGACGCCACCATCGTCTTCACAATGCTGACCGATGACAAAGCGCTCGAAGCAATCACGACGGGGCCCGATGGCATCCTGAGTGCCTTGCCACAGGGTGCTATTCATGCCTCGTGCAGTACGGTGGCCCCTGACACCAATCGGCGCCTGGCCGAGGCGCACCAAGCTCATGGCTCCTTCTTAATAGCGTCGCCGGTGTTTGGCAAGCCCGATGTGGCAGCGGCCGGAAAGCTCTGGGTAGGCTCCTCGGGCCCTGCCGAGGCCCGCGAGCGCTTAAAAGCCGCGCAAGCTGCTATTGGCCAAGGCACTCACGATTTTGGCGACGACCCTGGCGCGGCCAGCGTGGCTAAGCTCTGTGGCAACTTCTTGCTGGGCACCGTGATAGAAGGCATGGCAGAGGCCCTGACGCTAGCCGAAAAATGCGGCCTCGACCGCGTAGGCTTCTACGAGATGCTTACCAGCACGATTTTCAACAACCCTATTTATAAGAGTTACGGCAAGCTCATTGCCGAGCAGCACTACCAGCCAGTAGGCGCGCCGCCGGCCATCATCCGCAAGGATATGAACTTAGTGGTACAAGAAGCTTATAAGAACGAGGTGCCTATGCCCTTCGCCAACGTTATTCGCGACCGCCTCACCGCCACCGTGGCCCTAGGTGAGCCCGATGTAGACTGGGCAAGCTTTGCCAAGCGTGTGTCAGAAGACGCCGGACTACTATAGGAGCGATATGAGTTAAAAATTAGGGGTAGGAGTTGCGGCTCTGTTACATCAAATAACAGAGCCGCAATTCCTACCCCTAATTTTTAACTTCTACCTATAACTCTATTTCGCCAGGGGTAGCACAACCCCGTCGATGACATGGGTTACGCCGTTTTTCGAAACTACGTCGGCAATTTGCACGGTGGCGGGGGCATCTTTGCCGTTGCTCACGGTCACTTTGCCGTCTTTCACTGTGAAGTGTAGCTTCTCGCCGTTAACGGTTGTGATTTCTTGTCCGTCACGGATATCAACGGCCATCAAGCGCCCCGGAATGACGTGGTAGGTAAGTACCCCCTTCAGCTTAGCCAAGCTAGCGGGGTCTTGCAGGCTAGCCAAGGCCGCCTTGGGTAGCTTGTCGAAGGCCGCATTGGTTGGGGCAAATACGGTGAAAGGGCCGGTACCCTTAAGAGTTTCGACGAGACCGGCGTTGGTTACGAGCTTCACAAGCGTGCTCACGCTCTTGGCCTGGGCGGCGTTTTCCACAATATCCCTGTCGGCGGTCATAGCCACGCCGTCCACCATTACCCCACCGGGCTTGGCCATGCGCATCGAGTCGGTAGGCATAGCAGCCGAGTCGGCCGTAGCCTTGGCCGCAGCTGCTTCTTCGGCGGTAGGGGTTTCTTTTTGGTCGGCGCTACCGCACGAAGTGAGTAGCAAAGCGGCCAGTGCCGTAGCTGGCAAATGGCGGAATAAGTTATTCATAAAAAGGATTTTGGAGAGTAGTACCGTGCCGCCAGTACGAAAGGTTGACTGCAAGTTGGTAGCCTTACGCAAAGGCTACCCCGCAAGGTTATTTAAACCATCCGGCCGAGACGCCGTTTTTTACCTTTGCTGGGCCAGCACAGTAGCTGGCTCTTTTTAGCAATACCCCCACCCCGCATGAAAACTGCCGAAATCCACACGCCCAAGGGCGTAATGAAAGTTGAGTTCTACGAGCAAGACGCTCCCAACACCGTTAAGAACTTTCTTGACCTAGCCAGCAAGGGCTTCTACGATGGCACCAAGTTTCACCGCGTTATCCCGAATTTTATGATTCAGGGCGGCGACCCCAACACCAAGCCCGGCGCCAAAGGCCAGCCTGGCACCGGTGGCCCTGGCTACAAAATCAAGTGCGAAACCAGCGGCGATAACCAGTACCACGACCGTGGCGTGCTGAGCATGGCCCATGCTGGCAAAGACACCGGCGGCTCGCAGTTTTTCATCGTGCACAACCGCCAAAACACCGCCCACCTCGACCGTGTGCACACGGTATTTGGTAAAGTAGTTGAAGGCGAAGATGTAATTGACCAGATTCGCGGCAACGACGAAATCACCAAGATTGTGGTGAAAGACGACGCTGCTTCGTAACGTCACGTTCCCCCTTTTACGCGAAATGCCCGGAGTAACTTCCGGGCATTTTTTTGTGTCGACTCAGTTATTTAGCGAGCAGCTACGTATAAGCTACTATCTTACTAATAGCAGGAAAGCAACATTCAATTGAACTTAGCACCAGTAAGCTAAGGCTATTGAGGCTCCAGCAGTCAGTTTTTTTGCTCTATTTATTACCATGAGAAGATTTAGCCAAGTACTCACCTTTGCCCTAGCCACTAGCCTCTCCCTAGGCAGCTGCTCTTTGATTCGTTCCGACGTCAATTCTAGAAATCCGCTCGTTGCCGAGCAAGCGCAACGTGTTAAAGACCTAGAAACGCAGGTCGATAACCAAGAACGCCTAATTGATAGCGAAGAGTCTAAGCAGAAAGCGTTGAAATACCAACTCAAAAGTGCCAAGCAAGAGTTGAAAGCTCGCAAGCAACAAGCCAAAAATGGTGGCTAGCCCCTAGCTCTCTACCAACAAAAAGCCCCGCGTATCAATGATACGCGGGGCTTTTTACGTTACTGACTAACAAAACCTTGCTATCGCCTAGCGGCGACGGCGCGGCTTCTGCTCTTCTTCGTCCTCGTCGTCTTCATCACCGAAGGTCGGCATGGTGAACATCGACGACAGCAAGTCTTTGAACTGTGCCCCAGCCGTGAGGCGGTTGCGCGAGATGAGCGAGTGCTCGGCCAAGCCGTGCAGCAAGAACTCCATGAGGAAGTACGTGGTGTCGGCGTCTTCCTTGGGGTGCAGCTCCTTCACGATGTCGCGCAGGCCGGGTACTTTGTCGAGGGCGGCGCGGTAGTCGTTTACGTGGGCATCATGCAGGATATCCAGCGTGTTGCCGTTGCCAAACCACTCCTGTATCGTCTTGTAGGGCGAGGGGCGATTTTTGAGCTTCTTCGACTTATCGGGGTCGGGGAAGTACTGCAAAAACAGCGTACGGATAGCTTTGCCCATCAGCTTTTCGGCCACGATGCCCGCGCCTTCCTGCTCACCTTCGTACACCAGCTCGACCTTACCCGTGATAGCAGGTACGGCCGAGATAAAGTCGGCCACGCGCACGTAGGTGTTCTTTTCGCCGTTGATGAGCGCGCGGCGCTCGGCGCCGGCAATCACCTGCTCGTAGGCCGAGATGGTGAGGCGAGCCGATACGCCCGACTTGGCATCCACAAACTCGGAGCCGCGGGCCTCTACGGCCACTTGCTCGACTAGGTCATGAATGATTTCGTTGGTCGTTACCATGCCTTTCTGCACCTCTTTAATGCGGGCTTCTTGCTTGGTAATGCGCTTGCCGATTTCTATCGACTTGGGATAGTGCGTGATAATCTGGGCATCAATACGGTCCTTGAGGGGCGTCACGATGCTGCCGCGGTTGGTGTAGTCCTCGGGGTTGGCCGTAAACACGAACTGAATATCCAGGGGCAGGCGCACCTTGAAGCCACGAATCTGAATGTCGCCCTCTTGCAAGATGTTGAACAGCGATACCTGGATGCGGGCCTGCAAGTCGGGCAATTCGTTAATCACGAAAATGCCGCGGTGCGCCCTAGGTATCAGGCCAAAGTGAATCACGCGCTCATCGCTGTAAGGCAGCTTAAGCGTGGCAGCCTTGATGGGGTCAGCGTCGCCGATAAGGTCAGCTACCGATACGTCGGGCGTAGCCAGCTTTTCGGTGTAGCGGTCGAGGCGGGGCCACCAAGCCACGGGCGTGTCGTCGCCTTTTTCGGCAATGAGGTTGCGAGCGAATACCGATAGCGGCTGCATCGGGTCGTCGTTCAGCTCCGAGCCTTCGACTACCGGCACGTACTCATCGAGCAGGTTGATGAGCAGGCGCGCAATGCGAGTTTTGGCCTGCCCGCGCAGACCTAGGAGGTTGATGTGGTGCCCGGCCAGGATGGCGCGCTGCAATTCGGGAATGACGGTTTCCTCGTAGCCAAAAATGCCAGGAAAAACGTCTTCTTTGTTACGAAGTTTTTGGATGAGGTTGTCCCGCAATTCCTCTTTTACGGAGCGGGGCTTGTAGCCACTGGCGCGCAGTTGGCCCAGGGTGCGAATAGCGTCGTGTGTCATTACCCCTTAAACCCGCTAAGGTGGCCTGAGGTTCAGCTAGCCGCAGGGGAGTTTTTAGGGGCCTAGGTAGCCAGGTGCCACCTACTAGCCCCGTAGCCCCGGCTTGCGCCCCGACCTAGGTAGGTTGGGCAGCTTTACTGCGGCAGCGACAGCAGGTAGCCAATTGTGAAGTTAGCGTCCCAATCGAACACAAACTGCTTACAGCCAGTAGCTTCTACTAACGAGCGGTAGATAACCAGCCCGGCTTTGGTTTTGGCTTTATCAAATTGATAAGCTTCGGGAGCACTGAGCACCGTGTAGCGCTCCTTACCCTGACGCACTTGCTTGGCCATCTCATAAGGCACGCCACCGATAATGAAGCACGTTTGGCGCAGTTCGGCAGGCACCTGCTGGGCTTTGGCCTTCACATCATTAGCTACTACCTCATTGTCCGCGCCGTACTCGTAATACTTGGAGCCAAAGGTGGTGACCGACTGTGCCTTACCATCGGCTAGCCACGATATTTCGGTGCCGCCCGACCCAATATCCACCACGAAGGCCCGCTTGGCAAAGGGGGGCGGCATGGCCACGCTAAGACCTAAAGCAGCTTCTTTTTCGGGCGTCATGCGGTTTACCACGTAGCCCATCTGGCTGAGCTCCTTGGAAATGCGGTGGGCGGCAGGCATTTTTAGCGCCCCCGAGCTCACTACAAAGTGAATATCCTTACCCCCTACGCCATAATCCAGCATGTTAGCAATGTAGGCCCGCAGCCCTCGCCGAATTTCTTCGTCCGAGGCCAAGTTCTCCATTAGCAGGCTGTTATCAAACTCTGCTTTCTGCAGCTCCCAATTGCGCTGGGCGTCCGTACGCACCACGAAGGAATTGAAGCCGCTGGCTCCCAGCTCTATCACTCCCCGCACCTTGCCGCCCACGGGCTTAGGCACCGGATAGTTGAAAGCGGGCCGAGCGGTCATGGCCGCCGCCGCTGCGGTCGGCGTTGGCTTTGGCTCTTCTGTTTTGGCTACGTCCCCCTTTGCGTCATCAACCCAGACACTAGGCGCGGGCTCTGGACTACTATCAAAGGTGAGTGCAATAAAGTATATCGCAGCTAGGATAGCGACCAAGATACCTAAACGAGTGAGTAAGGATATATTCTTCATAGAATGGACTGAGGGAATCAGGGCATAAATATAAAGTTACTATTTCAATATATACTTGCACTGCCTATCTCTACTCAAGGTCATTGGATAGATTTTATTCAGCAAGAGTAGCCCTCCAAACGCAATAACCAGAACAGCACTGAGCCCAGTGGCCGGACATACAGTTTACTCCCTACCAGAAGAGGCCCTGACTGCTAGCAGTCAGGGCCTCTTCTGGTAGGGAGTAGCTACTCAATCTATCGACGCACTAAGCTAGTAGACAGCCAGTAGCGTGATTAGACGCGGTTAAAAACGAGAAATATTTGCCGGGCATACTAATCGCGCTACAGCTTAGACTACCCTTATAATGACTTGCGCCGGTTCTTTTTGTAGTCTTCAAATACTAAATGGCCTAGGCCTTTGAGGCCTGAATAGTAGGCCTTTCCTTGGTTGACCTCGGTGAACTCCTCCACGAATTTCTGTAAGTAAGGGTCAGAAGTAATCATGAAGGTGGTAATCGGAATCTTAACGCGGCGGGCGGCGGCGGCTAGGTTCAACGTCTTGTTGACCACCTTGCGGTCGAGGCCAAACGAGTTTTTGTAATAACCGCCTGGCTCCTTGAGGCAGGTAGGCTTGCCGTCAGTAATCATAAATATCTGCTTGTTGGGCGTTTTGCGCTTGCGCAGCAGGTCCATGGCCAGCTCTAGGCCGGCTACCGTGTTGGTATGATAAGGGCCTACTTGCAGGTAGGGTAGGTCCTTCACCTCAATCTGCCAGGCATCGTTGCCGAAGACAATTACGTCGAGTGTGTCCTTGGGATACTTCTGCTTCACGAGCTCGGCTAGGGCCATCGCTACCTTCTTGGCAGGCGTGATGCGGTCTTCGCCGTAGAGTATCATGGAGTGCGAGATATCAATCATCAACACCGTGCTGGTCTGCGACTTATGCTCGTTTTCGCGCACTTCCAGGTCGCCTTCGGTCAGCATAAAGTTGTCGTCGTCCATGCCGTGGTTGAGCTGGGCATTGCGGATGGACTCGGACATCTGAATCTGCTCGAGCGAATCGCCGAAGCGAAACTCGCGCAGGTCAGTGCTTTGCTCGTCGCCCTGCCCGGTTTGGGGCGTGCGGTGGTTGCCGGTGCTGCTCTTCTTGAGCTTGCCGAAAATTTCTTCCAGCGCCGACTTGCGAATTTTTTGCTCGGTCTTGGCCGTGATTTTCAACTCGCCCCGCTCCTGCTCATTTTCATCGATGTAGCCTTTTTTCTTCAGGTCTTCGATGAAGTTGCCCATGCCGTAGTCGTCGTCGGTGAGGCCGTACTGCTTATCGAGCTCGTTGAGCCACTGTAAGGCCTCGCCCACATCACCGCTGGTGATGGTTATCAATTGCATAAACAGCTTAAAAAGCTGCTCAAAGCCTTTATCACCCGAGTTTTCATCGGGTACAAAATCACGAAAGCGAACGCCGAGAGCCATAGAAGTGGTAGTAACGTATAGGCTCAGAAAACAAGCGCGGCGGCGGCAATGTTCAATTTGGGAGCCTGGGGCAGGCAGTGGCTAGCCCTAGGTCCTCCTTTTGCTCCTACCCCCGACGAGCTACTACTTACCCTACTCTCTATGAAAGCTATTTGGAACAACACCGTCGTGGCCGAGAGCAACGATACCGTAGTGGTTGAGAACAACCACTATTTTCCCGCCGACTCGCTCAAGCGCGAGTACTTCGAGGATAGCATTGCCCACACCAGTTGCCCTTGGAAGGGTCGCGCCAGCTACTACTCGCTGCGCGTGGCAGGCGAACTCAACAAAGACGCCGCTTGGTACTATCCCGAAACCAGCCCTGCCGCTGAAAGCATCAAAGGCAGGATAGCCTTTTGGAAGGGCGTCAAGATTGAGGAATAACATTCTATTATCAAGCAGGTAGCAGATGGGCGGGCTTCTTTTCTTACCGCAAAGAGCCGAGACACTGCACATTGCCAGTGACTTTTTCAACGTCAAAGTGACTATAGGCCAAGCGATGCCCCGCTGAGTCGTTGCGTAGTACTAGTACTTGCCACTTATCGCCGGCATCGCGAATACGGGTAGAATCGAGCACGTACAGCTTACCCGTCGGTGCATGGCGTAGCGCGCCGGCAACAGCGTTCAAAGCGGCTGTTTCGGTACGCGCTGGAATGTAAACCCGAGCCGAAGAGGGGATTATTTCAACAGGCCCTCCTAAAGATTTGCTAGCGCGAGCGTGCCGTTCACAATTACTCAGCAGGCAAACAGACGACAGCGCAGCTACTACTTGAATGAGCTTTTTCATAGTATATCAACTATACTATTTTCAAAACTTAACGCAATAGAAAGCCGGTCTTCCTTGTAGGAAGACCGGCTTTTTTTTAGCAGAGGTAAGCGAGCTTATGCTACGAAATCCACTTGAACTGGTACTCCAGCTTGGGCACGGGCATACGGTCGCTTACGCGGCGCAGGCGGGCGGGCAGGGCCATGAGGTAGTCGCGGCCCTTTTCGGCGGCGGGCGTTAGGCCGGTGCGGTCGGCGATTTTCCAGTCGCTGATAAGCGTATCCAGAATCTCGGTGTAGTCGTTGCTGGTGTACACCCCTAGGCGCTGGGCGGCGTCGGTGAAGTGGCCAAAGGTCTTGCCCATGTCCACGCCCATCTCGCGCATGTAGTGGGCGGGCATCACTATTTTCTTGCGCATCATCTCCTCGAAGGCCAACATCATTTCGCTGGGGTCAAGCTCGAAAATCTTGTCCACGAAGGTCTTGTAGGCACGCGCGTGGCGGTTTTCGTCGCCGGCAATCATACCGCAGATTTTAGAGAGCTGGTCATCACCGGCGGTGCGGGCGAGCTGGCCCACGCGGCGGTGCGACACGTTGGTGGCCATTTCCTGGTAGCTAGTGTACACAAACGACTTATAGGGGTCGTGCGCCATGCCTAGGTCGAAGCCGTCGTTGATGAGGTGCTGAGTTGAAACTTCAAACTCGCGCATATTCACGCGGCCGCAGAGGTAGAGGTAGCGGTTGAGCAGGTCGCCGTGGCGATTTTCCTCGGCCGTCCAGCCCCGAATCCACTTGGCCCACCCGTTGTTATCATCGCGATTCATGTTGTCAATCTCATGAAACCACGCCTCATAGTTTGGTAGCGCTTCCTCGGTAATGGTATCACCGATAAGCACGGCCAGCAGGTCGTAGGGCAAGGCCGCGGCTTTTTCGCGTAGTTCCTTTACTTCGTCGAAGAAGGTATCACGGCGCGAATCGGGCAGGAAATCGGCGGGCTGCCAGCTTTTTTCAACTGGCTTCAGAAACTCGTAGATATTGTCTTTCAAATAACCTTCGAGTTGCTCAAGTACTTCGCCGCGCGAAATGAGAAGGTTTTCGGGGAGCATCATAACTAATAGGGCACTGCACATGAGTAGGCAGTGAATGAACACACGAAGGTCTGCTTTTAGTTGAATCTAAGCAGTACAGGATTTGGGCATTTGTGTTGAATTACCAGCCTTGAGGCCCGTCTTATGTCCACCAAGCAAGCCATCACCGCCAGGGCATGGGGGTAAAACATGCTTACAGAAACATTTTCAGAAACTTGTCCCAGAACCAGCTGCGCTCGGCTTTGATGAGACGCGTGAGTAGCTTGTCCGATACGTCGGCGAGCTGCTGAATGTCGGTGAGCACGGTGTGGTAGGCGCGGTAGTCGGGGTCGGCCGCATCGCCGGGCAGCTGGGCTAGCTGGTCGAGGGTGCGCTTCATCTGGTCGAGCTCGCGGCGCTTGCGAGCCGTGATGATGCAGCGCGTTACTTGCAGCATGTCCTTTTCGGCCACGAAGTACTCGCGGCGCTCGCCAGGGCGCAGCTCCTTATAAAGGAGCCCCCAGTCGATGAGCTCGCGCACCGTCATACTGGCGTTGCCCCGCGAGATGGTGAGTTGCTCCATAATGTCTTCGGTGCTTAAAGCCTGCGGGCTCACCAGCAGCAGGGCGTGCACCTGAGCCAGTGTTTTGCTCACGCCCCAGCTCGTGCCCGACACGCCCCAGAGCTGAATGAATTGGGCTTTGGCCTCGGCGAGGGGAGTAGTAACAGCTAGTTGGTTGGGGTCAGTGTGCATAGCGCAAACAAAAACATTGCCACATAAGAGGCACAAGAATTAGTGAGAGGCTGACTCTCGTTTTATAGCGAGCACTAGCATCCGATGCCAACAGCAAGAGAATACCTAATAGTAGCACTGGGAAAGTAAACAAGAATAGCCAAATTCCGACGATAGGAATACAACTCAGAATACTACTTAGCAAGCCAAGTGCTGTTCCCATAATGGGCAAAAATTCTCCTCGATTCTCACTCATAGCTTTCAGATTACTTCAGTATAAAGATGTTATGCAGTCAATCGTTAGCTTCTCAACAATTCCCCCACCGCCTCCTCGCACCTAGGGTACTCAAACTGAAACCCCGCCGCCAATAGCCGCTCGGGGTACACCTTGCGGCTTTTAAGAATCAGTTCAGTTTCGGTGCGGAGTACGAAGGCCCCGACTTCGAGCAGCCACTGAGGCTGCGGCAGCTTTAGCAGCGGGCGCAGGCGCTGGCACAGGAGCGCGTTGAAGTCTCGGTTGGGCAGCGGGTGCGGGGCGCACAGGTTTACGGGGCCACCTAGGTCGTCAGCTTGCGCCAGAAACTCCACGGCCCGGCAAAAGTCGCGGATGTGCAGCCAGCTCACCCACTGCCGGCCCGAGCCTTGCGGCGTGCACAGCCCGAAGCGTGCTAGACGCGCCATCACCGGAAAAGCTCCACCATCAGAACCCAGCACGATGGACGTGCGAAGCGCCACCTTACGCGTGCTGGGCGCCAGGCAGTCGTTAAAGGCGGCCTCCCAAGAGGTAGCAATGTCTACCGAAAAGCCTTCACCCAATACGCCTGCAGCCTCTGTGTTAACGGGCGCGCTGCTTTGAGTGTCGGCGTAAATAGTGGCGGTTGAAGAGTTTAGCCACACCCTAGGTGGCTGGGTGCAGGCCGCCACGGCCAAGCCCAGCACGCGCGTACTTTCGGTACGGCTGGCCAAAATTTCGCGGCGATTGGCCTCGTTGTAGCGGCAGTCGACACTACGGCCCGCAAGGTTCACGAGCAGGTCGGCCCCTTCCAGCTCCCGTGCCCAGGGGCCGAACGTGCGCGCATCCCAATGCACATCGCCGGGGCCAGTGCGACTGATACTGACCACCTGGTAGCTAAGCGCTTCAAAATGCCTGCGCAAGTGCTGACCTAAAAAACCATTACCACCAACGAGGACTAGCTTGGGCTGCAACATGGCTAAGATGGGGGCTTTGCAGCTGGCTGCGTACCAGCGTGCTCCCTTACACGGCCCAAATGTATCACAAGTTTCAATAATTATTGAAACTTGTGATACATTTAAATTAGCTACCCAGTTTAAAAAGAGTATTATCCCTGAGGGTAAAGCAAATAAAAATCCTGCCGCACCCGCCGCAACGTTTCTTCGGCGGCTTCTGCGGATGGGGCAGCAGGCAATGCGGAGGCTTCGAAGGCCGCTTCTACCCGCACTACCAGCTGCTCGGCTTCGGCTACCAGCTCGGCATACTCAAACTCGCCGCGACGGATTTGCAGCAGAAACTCGCGGTTGGGGCGGCGCACCTGAAGCGTGCCGGTCAGGGCGATTTCCTCGGCCATTTGCAGCAGCCGGAAAACGTGCAGCATGTTTTTGGCGTCGTAGTTTTTACCATGCTGCACGGTGTTGGCGTAGCGCTCTTTATTGCGCTTTTCTACCCACTCCCAGTACTCACGAAACACGCGGCAGTAGCTGCTGTAGCCGTTACGGTTGAAGGATAAATACGCCACGGGCTCCTCCCCTTTCGGCACGGCCGAGAGCTGCACGTCCTGGCTGGTTTCGGGGTCGCGTACAATACCGCGGTACCCTAGGGCCTGGCCGGGCGTGCGGTCCACAAACAGGGCATAGAGGTCAGTGAGGTGCGGCACATTGGCTAGGCCGCACTGGGCGGCGGTGAAGCCTTGGCGGGCCAGCCACACCTCAGCCAGCTGCGCGCCCGCGCCTACCGTGACGTAGCAAAAGTCCAGCACCGACTTGCGGCCGGGCGGCTCGGGGTGGTTAATCTTTTTATTCAAGCCCTTGGCCTTACGAATTTGGGCTACGGCGTACTCGGCAAAGCTTTGGCGGCAAAGTTTGGAAAGGAAATCCTGAGGCCGAAACCGGTCGAAAAGCGGGTGCTTGTACACGATGCAGTCGGGCGGCGTGCCGAGCAGCTCCAGGACGGTGGGGTTATTTTTGAGCAGCAATTCCACAAAGCGGCGCAACTCGTAGAACACCTCATCATTGGTGTCATTGGCCACCTGCGGCACGTAGTCGAGGCCAAAAAAAGCTTTTTCGGGCAGCACAAATACACCTTTCAGGTCGGTATCGGAATGCGGCAGGTTGGTGCCATAGGCACGGCTGCCGCTGATGGCCTCGAACAGGATTAGGTTTTGCTGGCGCAGGTCGGCGATGGTCATAAGCGCAAAGTAGCTTGGACTTTGTAGTCCGAGCGCGCGTGCGCCTTGCATCCTAGTATAAGCAAGCGTTCGCTAGCGCAGCTGCTCGCTACGCGAGTGCTCACAATTATTGAGTTCAAGCTACTTCCGGCGGGAGCTTCAGAATTCCCTCAAAGACACAGCCGTTTTTTGCGGGCCAGCGCCTAGGGTCTGATTACGGGCGTTTTCATCCTGATGCTACGTTGTTTACTTTTTGTGTGTTTGCTGGCGCTGCCAGCTGCCTTGCGTGCTCAAAGCCTGCGCTTTATCCTGCGCGACTCAGTTAGTCACCAGCCGCTCATCGGGGCCAGCGTGGGCGTGCCCGGCACGGGTGTAGGTGGCACCACCGATGCTAGTGGCGCGGTGCAGCTTACGCCCGCACCGGCCGTGGGCACCCGGCTGCGGGTGGAGGCCCTAGGGTATACGCAGCGCACCCTAGCAGCGCCAGCGGCGGGGGCCGCCCCGCTCACCCTGCTACTAGCCCCTAGCGCCGCCGAAATTGAGGAGGTGGTAGTGACGGCCACCCGCACCAACTCGCGCATCGAGGACCAGCCTGAGCGCGTAGAAGTGCTAGGCGAAGAGGAAATGCAGGAAGAAAACGGCATCAAGCCCGGCAATATCGCCAGCCTGCTCGGCGACATTGCGGGTACCCAAATTCAGCCGACCTCGCCCACCACGGGCAATGCGGACCTGCGCATTCAGGGCTTACAGGGGCAGTACTCCCAGATTTTGCGCGATGGGCTGCCGCTGTACGGCGGCTTTGCGGGCAGCTTTGGCATCTTGTCGGTGCCACCGCTCGACTTGCGCCAGATTGAACTGCTGAAGGGCTCGAACTCTACGCTGTTTGGGGGCGGGGCCATCGCGGGCCTGGTGAATCTGGTGAGCAAGACACCCACGCTTGGCAAGCCGCAGTTTACGGCCACGCTCAACCAAACGACGCTCAATGAAACTAACCTCAATGGCTTTGCCGCGCAGCGTGGGCAACGGGTTGGCTACTCGGTGTTTGCCGGCCTCACGCGGCAGCAAGACGTGGATGTGGATGGCGACGACTTCGTAGACGTGCCCCGCGTGCGCAACCTCACCGTGCACCCTAGGTTGTTTTATTACCCCAATGCGCACAGCCAGCTGGCCATGGGCTACACCGGCACCTTTGAGAGCCGGCGTGGTGGCCAGCAAGCAGCCCTGCGCAACGAAACCGAGATGCTGGGCGGCGCAGCCTACTTTGTGAATAACACCAGTCAGCGCCACACCCTCGACGCCGTGTACACCAACGACAGCGTCGGTACCGGCCACGTCACGCTCAAGGGCGCGATTACCAATTTTGGGCGCGACGTACAGACTAATACCGTGGCTTTCAAAGCCAATCAAACTACCTATTATACCGAGGCCAGCTATCTGCACGACCTAGGCCGGGGCAACGTTATCGTAGCAGGGGTTAATCTCAATGGCGAGCGCCTGCGCAATGCCGATGGCCGCCCCACGCCCCTACTTAGCCCATATACCTACTCAACGGTCGGTGTTTTTGCGCAGGATAACTGGACGCCCTCGCCGCGCTTCAACCTGCAAGCCGGTCTGCGCTACGACCACCACAGCCCCTACGGCGGCTTCGTGCTGCCGCGCCTGTCGGCGCTGTGGCACCTCACCGACCAGCTGACCGCCCGCCTCAATGGCGGCCTAGGGTACCGGGTACCCGTGCCCTACGTGAACAGCCTCGACGAGCGCGACTACCCGCAGGTGCAGCCACTACGCGGCCTGCAAGCCGAAACCTCGCAGGGCCTCAACGGCGACCTTAATTACGAACGCCGCCTCGGACCCGAATCGGTGCTCAACGTCAACCAATCGTTTTTCTACACGCGCCTCCAGCACCCGCTCATCTTGCCCGATGGCGGCATCGTGGGTGGCCCTGGCTCCAGCAATTATCAGCCCGGCAGCGGACCGCTCACCTGGCAAAATGCCAGCTCGCCCGTCGTTACTAAAGGCCTCGAAACCTACGTGCGCCTGCGCGCCCACGAGACGGAGCTTTATCTAGGCTACGTCTTCACCTACGCCCGCCGCCTCTACGACCCCGCGAACCCCAACGTGGAGCTTGCCGCCCGGCACAAGCTGGCGGCCGTGGCCGTGCAGGAATTCAGCGAGCACATTGGCGCGGGCATTGAGGCCAGCTATACCGGTCAGCAGTACCTAAGCGATGGCACCACCACGCCCGGCTACCCCATTGTGGCGGCGCTGCTACGCTACCGCACGGGCCCCTGGACGGTGGTGCTCAACGCCGAAAACGTATTTGACTACCGCCAAACGCGCCGCGAGCGCGTGGTGCTGCCCGTGGGCGGCAGCTACGCCAGCCCCATTTTTCGCGAGCTGTGGGCACCGGTAGAAGGGCGGGTGGTCAATTTGTCGCTGAATTGGCGGTTTGGGCAGTAGCCTAGTAGCCCGGACTACAACGTCGAAGCTATTTGTTGACGCAGTAGTAAATCAAGCGTCTCGCTTAAGCCACTCACCTTTTGGATAGGCAGCGCCGCCCGCGCCGCTTGCCCGGCTGCGTACTCAGCGGCCAGAAACTCGACTAGCGCTGTAGGGCGGGCCACTGTGGTCTTCTCGTTGGAAAACGCTTTTTGCGCCAGCAGCTCACCTACAACTACTTGCAGCTCGGCTGGCAGTAGCGCGCACAACGGTGCAAACTCCATCGGTGGCAAGGTGTGGCGCTCGCGTATCCAGCGAGCGGCCAATGCCGAGCGAAGAGCGTAAAAAAGCCGTTTCAGGCGCACTTCGTCGCCCACCAACTCCTCTTCTACCCCGCGTCGCAGCTGCCCTAGGTAGTGGTGCAGGCCGGCTTTGAGGTTGAATGCCTGCGGCAGCAGCGGCGCCACTTGCGCCCGAAAACCCAGCGCCTCGTGGTACACAACGGGCGATTGCAGCCACTCAAACAGCGCGGCATTGGAGCCGCGCAGCAGGCGCAGGGTTTTGCGCAGTTCCCAGCCGGCTAAGTCCAACTCGTCATCAACTGGAAAATTAAGCGTGTCGGGGCCTTCATCGAGCCCTAGGTACCAGTCGAGGGCATGCACATAAATGAAGCGCACGTCGTAGTCGGAGTCGGGCGAGGGGAAGCCCCAGGCCCGGCTGCCCGACTCGCAAGCGTATAAGATACGGATACTGTGCTGGGCTTCGAGGCTAGCTAAGGCAGTGGTGATGCGGCTGGTCATTAAACAAGAAAAAGGTCATTTGGCAGCCTGCTGGGTCTTTTCGCAAAAAAACCTTTATGTTTGTTAAACAAAAAGCTAGTCCGCGTCTTAGACAGAACACCTACGGGGCTAGCCAGCATTGAACAAAAAGCAGAGCTGGCAGCCTTTAGGTAAGAATGCCAAAATTTTGTAGTGGCCTTTCGCAAACCTACGTGCGAGTTGCCGGTACTTTGCCCGTCTTTCCTCCTAAACCTTTAACCTTATACCAATGGCCACCCAAGAAAACTCTTCGGGCCAGAACGGACACGAAACGTCCGCAAATGGTACCGGCACTGCCGTCAACGGCGCAGGCTCGGCGCAAGACCAGCGCACCGCCGCTGGCGAAAACGCTCAAACCCTGACTACCCGCCAGGGCCACCCCGTTTCGAACAACCAGAACCTGCGCACTGTAGGCAACCGTGGCCCGGCCACGCTGGAGAACTACCAGTTCATCGAAAAAATCAGCCACTTCGACCGCGAGCGCATTCCGGAGCGCGTGGTGCACGCCCGCGGTGCGGGTGCCCACGGTACCTTCGAAGCTTACGGCACCGTTGGCGGCGAGCCTATCGAGAAATACACTCGTGCTAAGCTGTTCAACACCAAGGGCAAAGAGACCCCCGTGTTCGTGCGTTTCTCGACGGTAGGCCACGGCGGCCACTCGCCCGAAACCCTGCGCGACCCGCGCGGCTTTGCGGTGAAATTCTACACCGAAGACGGCAACTGGGACCTCGTGGGCAACAACCTGAAGGTGTTCTTTATCCGTGACGCCATCAAGTTCCCCGACTTGATTCACTCGCAGAAGCCTGACCCGGTATTCAACCGCCAGACGGGTGAGCGTATCTTCGACTTCATCGCCAACACGCCAGAAGCCATGCACATGGTGGCGTTCCTGTTCTCGCCCTGGGGCATTCCGGCCAACTATCGCCAGATGCAGGGTTCGGGCGTGAACACCTACAAGTGGGTGAATGCGCAGGGCGAAGCCGTACTGGTAAAATACCACTGGGAGCCGCAGCAGGGCATTAAAAACCTGACTGCTAGCGAAGCCGAAGCCATTCAGGCCAAAAACTTCAACCACGCTACGCAAGACCTGTTCGAGAACATCAAGAAGGGCAACTTCCCCAAGTGGGAGCTGTCGGTTCAGATTATGTCGGACGATGAGCACCCCGAGCTGGACTTTGACCCGCTCGACGACACCAAAATCTGGCCTGAGGACAAGTTCCCCTTCCTGCCCGTGGGCATGATGACCCTGAACCGCAACCCCGAGAACTACTTCGCTGAGGTAGAGCAAGTGGCGTTCGGTACCGGCGTGCTCGTAGACGGCCTCGACTTCTCGGACGATAAGATGCTGCAAGGCCGCACCTTCTCGTACTCGGATACCCAGCGCTACCGCGTGGGCCCCAACTACTTGCAGCTGCCCATCAACGCGCCCAAGAAGCACGTGGCCACCAACCAGCGCGACGGCCAGATGACGTATCACGTCGATGCCGCCCCCGGCCAGAACCTGCACACCAACTACGAGCCCAGCAGCCTCAATGGCCTGAAGGAATCGGCCTCGCAGGGCCCCGACCACACGCCTTCGTACAGCGCTCGCCTGGTGCGCCAGACCATCGACCGCACCAACAACTTTGGGCAGGCCGGTGACCGCTACCGCCAGCACGAAGACTGGGAGCGCGACGACCTCGTCAACAACATGATTGGGGCGCTCTCCGACGCTGCTAAAGTGGTGCAGGACAAGATGATTGAACTGTGCACCAACTGCGACGCCGACTGGGGTAAGCGCTTGGCCGATGGCCTCAAAGCCGCTAACGCCAACGCCGACGGTGGCAACCAGTACAACGAAGGCCAGGCCGCAGCAGCGGTGGGCCAAGCAGAGGAAATGGCGCACGACGCCAAGCCTTACTAGCTAAAAGCCCCTAGGTCCGCTCACTGCGGCCTTAGGAACCAAGAACGCCGCCCTTACACGGGGCGGCGTTTTTTGTGTGCGCGCAGTACCACGCAGGCCCGGCGTTGCATCAGTAGCTTCGCAGCCTCTGGGGTAGCGGGTGTTTGCCCGAGCGCACACTGTCTGCAATTTTCTAAAACCTACCTTTTCCTACGCTACGTATGGTTTACCGCTCTTTGGCTTTTGCCACCACGCTGCTTCTACTCGCCGCCTGCCACGAGCAAGCGCCCCAAACAGCAGAGGCGCCCGCCGCAAAACCCACTACTGGTGGGCCGCAGTGCTACGCCTATACCTCGGGCAAGGACACGGTGCGCCTTACGCTGGCTACCACGCAGCCCACGGTCACGGGGCAGCTGTCCTACCGTTACTTTGAGAAGGACCGCAATGAGGGTACCATCCGCGGCGCCATGCATGGCGACACGCTGCGGGCCGAGTATATCTTTCAATCGGAGGGCGTGGCCTCGGTGCGTGAGGTAGCCTTTCTGCGGCAGGGCACGGGCTTTGTGGAAGGCTACGGCGATGTAGTAGAGCGGGGCGGGGCTATGGTCTTTAAGCAACCGCACGCTCTGAAGTTTGCCTCGGCTACCACCCTAGGGCCTGTGCCTTGTCCCAACTAGTAACCTACACACCTTCTAGGTCCATACACCGACGTTGACGGACGTAAGGGCACCGGGCAGGGTGCCTTTACAGCCCACCCACGAAAACCGTTCTAGGTTCGGTAAACAGCAGCTGCTGCGCTACGCCCGCCCTATCTTTTCTAGTAGGGCCTTGGTTTTGCGGATACCCTCTTCCTCGCCGATGGTTTCCCCCTCATACTCGATGCCAACAATGCCGCGAAAGCCAGAGGCCTTAATGATATTGAACATCTTGGGGTAGTCTGTTTCGACGCAGTTGCCGGCCGCGTCAAAATCAAACGTCTTGGCGCTGACGCCCTTGGCCAGAGGCATCCACTCCCTCACAGCCAAGTACTTGTCGTACTCCTCAAGGCACTTACCGCGGTACAGTTCACCCGAGTCGCGGCGGATGCAGAAGTTGCCAAAGTCGGGTAGAATGCCCACGTTGGGCTTGCCCACTTTCTGAATGGTACCAAGCAGCCACTTACCATCGGAGGTGTAGCTGCCGTGGTTTTCGACTATCACGTTGAGGCCAGCTTTTTGGGCGTAGGCGCTCAGGCGGCTCAGGCCATCGGTGGCAGCCTGCTGCACCTCCTGCGCCGAGCCCTTGCCGAAGGCATTGACCCGCACCGTGGTGCAGCCGAGGTAGTGCGCGGCATCGACCCATTTGTAGTGGTTTTCGATGGCTTTTTGGCGTTCGGCCGCGTCAGGGGCACCTAGGTCGCCCTCGCCATCTATCATGATGAGGTGGTTGCGCACGCCGTTATCCTTGCAGCGTTGCAGCAGCTCGCTTAGGTATTTTTTGTCCTCGGCCTTGTCTTTAAAAAACTGATTGACATACTCGACCACGCTGATGCCAAACTCCTTCTTGGCCATTACGGGGAAGTCGAGGTTGGTCATTTTTTTGGCGAATAACGCCTTGTGCAGCGACCACTCGGCCAGCGAAATCTCGAAGAAGGGCTTGGCGCTGAAGGCATCCGCCGCTAGCTGTGGCGCTAAGGCAGCGGTGGCGGTCAGGGCCGCAGTAGTTTTCAGAAAATGGCGGCGAGAAACAGACATGAGGTGGGACTGGAAGTGAAGGGAGGCGAAAGCCGCTGCGCGCAGCTAGCCAAATGTAGTACGCTGCACGCTAGCAAAGACTTAGTACAAGCGAACAAGACCCTAGGTGGCTTCAAAATTACCCGTAGCTTTGAGGCACTCTCCACCACCACTCCCACCCGCATGCGCAAGTTTGTTCCCTTCTGCTTAGTAGTCCTTTTGTTCATAGTAGGCCCAAGCCGAGCGGCGCGGGCGCAGGGCCCGGTAGGGCTCAATCACATTGCGTTGTACGTAGTGGATTTGCAGAAAAGCGCTGACTTTTATAAGAATGTACTGCTGCTGCCCGAGCTATCCGAGCCCTTTAAAGATGGCAAGCACGTGTGGCTCCGCATTGGGCCGCATAGCCAGCTGCACATCATTCAGGGCAACAAAGTGCAAGAGCACGACATCAATACGCACCTGGCCTTCAGTGTCAAAGACCTATCCAAGTTTATGGCGCACCTAGACAAGCTGCACGTGCACTACGGCAGCTGGAAAAGCGAGCCGGGCAAAACCACGCCTCGGCCCGATGGCGTGCAGCAGATTTATTTGCAAGACCCAGACGGCTTCTGGCTGGAAGTCAACAACGACAAATTTTAGTGCTTGGTGCTTAGTTGGTAGTGCTTAGTGCCTGGCTAACAACTAAATATTAGGCACTAGGCACTACCAACCAAGCCCTAAGCTTACAGGTCCGAATAGTTGGCGGGCTGCAAGAAGGTGATGTCGATGTGCGACACGTTGTTCTGGTACTCGGGCAGGGCCGACAGACGCTTCCACTCGGGGTCGGCGCCGAAGGCTTTCCAATGGGCTTCGCGGTCGGCTTTGTTAGCGAAGGACGTCATGTACATGAGGTTCGGCATTTTGGCACCAAACAGGACTTCGCCGTAGAAGATACCATTGAAGCCCAACCGGTCGAACAGCTTGATTTCGCCGCCCGCGTTGAACATCTGCACCTTATTGCGGAATATTTTTTCGCTGGCGCCTTCGTAGCTGCGCAGCTCGTACACGCGCTCGGCCTTGGGCGTGGCGAGCTTGGGAGCCAGCAGAGCCGTCATATCCGGAAAGGCCTTGAGCAGGATAGTTTCCAGGCGGTTGTAGGCGGGGGTGGTGTAAACCGCGTTTTCGTAGGCGCCGCCGGCGGCCAGCAGCTTCGAGGAGGTTTGCTGGCTTACCTTCTCCCATTGGCTGAGCGAGGCGTAGGGCGTAAACACGTAGATGCGCTTGTCGGTGGCAGTGTCATTGCCGATGGCTTTGAATACGCCAACGGTGGCAATGCCTGCCGCGTGCAGCTGCGGCACGTACTGGCGCTGCAAAAAGCTGTCGACCAGCGCTTCTTGCCGGGCGGTTTTGAGGTGGTATACTTTCAGCTCGAAATAGGCGGGGCGAGCGGCTAGCAAACGAGCCGATACCTGCTGGCCGAAGCCTAGGTAGCAGCAAAGGAGGAAAAGAACCAGTTTTTTCATGAAGTGGGTAGTGAGTAGCAGTAAGGCTGCCGCCGCTTACGCAGGCCAGCGGCGCGTAGTTTGGTAAGGGGCTTCTGCACAGCGGAATTGACTGAGTCGGTCGCAACTTGCGTAGGAGGTGGCACTGGCAGCCAGCAGCTTAGGTGCGGGCCGGCCCGCGCACCCGCGTTTTCTTTTCCCACCCACTCTTCAGCACTATGCGGACTATTACACAGCGACTCCTTGCGCTGGTTCTCTTGCTTTTCGCCGTCAGCCGTTTGCAGGCACAACAGCTGGGTATTTTTGAGGGCCAGCAGGATATTGGCACCGTAGCCAAGCCGGGCACCGCGACCTACGCGGCCGCTACGCAGCAGTACACCGTGGCGGGCGCGGGCGCCAACGTATGGGGCGACCACGACGAGTTTCACTACGTGTATAAAAAGCTTACTGGTGATTTTATTTTGTACGCCCGGGCCGAGCTGGTGGGCCGCGGCGTGGAGCCGCACCGCAAAATGGGCTGGATGGTGCGCCAGAGCTTGGCCAGCAACTCGCCCCAGGTGTGCGTGGCCGTGCACGGCGACGGGCTCACGTCGCTGCAATACCGCCGCACTGCCGCGGCGGCCACCGCCGAAACCCGCGCCCCCATTACCCACGCCGATATAGTGCAGCTAGAGCGCCAGGGCCATACGTTTACGATGCGGGTAGCGCAGTTTGGCCAGCCCTTCGTGACGGCGCAAGTGGCTGACCTCGACCTAGGCGCCGACGTGTACGTGGGCCTGTTTGTGTGCGCGCACAATGCGAATGTGACCGAAAAAGCCACTTTTCGCGATGTGCGCCTGGTGGTGCCCGCGCCTGCGGACCTAGTGCCTTACCGGCAGTACCTAGGTAGCCACCTCGAGCTGCTGGAACCCGCCACCGGCAAGCGCGAAATCATCTATACCTCGCCAGTTTCCATTCAAGCGCCCAACTGGCGCCCCACTGGCAAGGGCCTGATTTATAATAGCGACGGGCTCATGTACAACTTCGACTTGGCGACCCGGCAGCCGACCGTGCTGCCCACCAGCGATGTCAAGAATAACAACAACGACCACGTGCTGTCCTTCGATGGCAAGCAACTGGGCCTGAGCAGCGGCGTGGAGGCGCTGGGCGGCTCTATCGGGTACACCGTGCCGGCCACCGGCGGCCAGCCCCGCCAGCTTACGCCCCGCGGCCCCTCCTACCTGCACGGCTGGTCGCCCGATGCCAAGCACTTGATTTTCACCGGCGAGCGCAACCATAATTTCGATATTTATCGCGTGCCTGCGGTTGGCGGGCCCGAGGTGCGTCTCACTACCTCTCCTGGCCTCGACGATGGCCCCGAGTACACACCTGATGGCAAGTACATCTACTTCAACTCGAACCGCACGGGCACCATGCAAATCTGGCGCATGCGCGCCGACGGCAGCCAGCAGCAGCCCATCACCACCGGCGACTACCAAGACTGGTTTCCGCACGTGTCGCCCGATGGCAAGTGGCTGGTTTTCGTATCCTTTCTCAAAGAAGAAGTGGACGCCGGCGACCATCCTTTTTACAAGCACGTGTACCTGCGCCTACTGCCCATAGGCGGCACCGGTCAGCCTAGGGTCATTGCCTACCTCTACGGCGGCCAAGGCACCATGAATACGCCTTCGTGGTCACCGGACAGCAAGCGGCTGGCCTTCATCAGCAACAGCGCGGACGCCCGCTAGCATTCGTACAGGCAGCAGACGACCGAGCAAGTAGCGCGGACATTTAGTCTGCCTGTACTCGTGGGTAGTCGTGGACTAAACGTCCGCGCTACTGTGCCCTAGGGCACTTTAATGGTGAGCACCCGGCGCGAGTGAGCACTAAAATAGCCCAGCGCACCGCCCGAGAAGTTAGACTTCGGATTAGCGGGCGTAGTGCTAGGGGCGCCGCCCGCCGTCAGGATGAGCGTAAGGGTACGGAAGTATTCGTACACGCCGGGGTCGATATTCTGCATTTCTACCCGCAGGCTGTCGCCGGGCACTAGCTTGTCGAGCTCGTTGGGGTCGGTGCTGCTATTGCTGCGCGTGCGCAACGCCTGGCTGATATGGTTGCCGTCGGTAAACTCGTCGTTTTGCACGAAGATGGCGTTGTTGAGCTTGCCATTGCGGTACTGCCGAAACAGATAGCTGTTGCCCTTGCCGGCCGGGTCGGTGTAGTCTACCACCGCCTGAATATTATCGGTGCCAAATGCGCTGAGCTGGGTACTTAGCTTCTCAAACGGCACTACCGGCGCTGGCAGCCGCGAGGTGGCCACGTAGGCCGCGCTGCCCGTTTCGACGCGCAGGGTGTAGGTGCGGCCGGGCACCCCCCGCAGCATGGCGCCTAGGTACTGGCCTGGCGTGGCAGTTTCGCGCAGTGTTTCGAGACCCCCCGTATTGTCGGCCAACGTAATGGTGGCCCCGCGCACCGCTTCAAACGAATTGGAATCGGTGTAGTTGGTCGAGCGGTTGAGGCTGACCTGGCAGGGCTTGTTGTCATCTACCAAGTTCCCCTCGATAACGAGCTGCGCCGTTGAAGTTTGCAAGTCGAGGTCAACTATTTTTTCGCACCCGGTGCTACCTAGTAGCAAGGCGCTGGCGGCCAAGGCCCGCAGCTTAGTAAGAGGCGTATAAACAGACTGCCGCATGGCTTAGAAGCTAAAATTGTAAGTAGCCGAAGGCACCATCCGGAACAGCGCCGTTTGCACGGCCTGGGTTTTGCTGGCGTCGTTAGGGTCGGCACGGAAGCTGATGCTGTAGGGATTTTCGCGCCCTAGAGCGTTATAAACCGAGAACGACCAGCTGCTATGAAAGCGGTGGCCTTCCTGATTGGGCTTCTCGTAGGTGGCCCCTAGGTCGAGGCGGCGGTAGCCGGGCAGGCGGTCGGCATTGCGCAGGCCGTAGAGGCTTACTACTTGGCCGGCCACCTCGTATTTACCCACCGGGAAGGTGACGGCGTTGCCGGTGCTAGCCAGGAAGGTGCCCGAGAAGGTCCACTTCTTATTAAGCTGGTAGATAGCCACTATCGACAAGTCGTTGGGGCGGTCTTGGCGGGCATTAAACCACGCCCCGCTATTGATATCGGTAAACTGGCGCTCCGATTTGCTGAGCGTGTAGCCCACCCAGCCAGTGAGGCGGCCCACGTCTTTGCGCACCAAAAACTCGATGCCGTAGGCCCGGCCTTTGCCGTAGAGCAGGCTGGCCTCCACGTCAAAGTTGCCGCGCAGCTGGGTACCGTCGCGGTAGTCAATCTGGTTGCCCAGCGCCTTGTAGTAGCTTTCGACAGTGAACGAGTAGCCTTGCTCGGCGCCCAGCGTGCGGTAGTACCCTAGGCTCACCTGGTCGGCCGTTTCGGGCTTCACGTTGAAGGTGGTGGGCACGTAGAGGTCAGTGGGCAGCGAAGTGCTGGAGTTGCTGAGCAGGTGCAGGTTTTGCACGTTGCGGGCGTAGCTGGCCTTGAGTGTGCTGCCCTCCGTGACCTGGAAGCTGGCCGCGAAGCGGGGCTCGAGGCGCAGGTAGGTCTTCAGAAACTCGCCCTTAGTAGGGTAGTTAGGAGCGGTGAGCACGTTGCCGGCCGCGTCGTAGGTCGAGTAGGTGCCGGGGCCCAGCAGGCTAAAGCCCGAGAGCCGCAGGCCGGTGGTAAAGTTGAGCCGCGGCGCGGCCTGCCACTCGTGCGAGGCGTAGGCCGCCGTTTCGAGCGAGTAGTTGGTGCGGTCGGCCGTGCCGTTTACCGCCGAGCCCGCATCGGCCGTGACGTAGCCCGGCGTGATGGTGTGATAAATGGCATTGGCCCCGAAGCGCAGCGTCTGGGTGGCGCTGGGCGTAAACTCCACGTCTTGCTTCAGGTTCAGGTCCTGAATTTTGGACTTGATAACGAAGTTGCTGGCGTTGGAAGTGATGTCAATCTCGTAGTCGTACTTGCTGTAAATGAGCGAGGTATTTGAAAATACGCGGTCGCTAAACAAGTGATTGAGCCGCAGCGTGGCCGTCTGGTTGCCGTAGTACTGGCCGAAGGTATTGGCGAGCCCTAGGGCGTCGCGCCCGAGGTAGGCACTGAGGTAGATGCGATTGCGGTCGTTGAGTGTGTAGTTGGCCTTGGCGTTTACGTCGTAGAAATAAAGACTCGAATTTTTAGTGGTTTCGTTGCTCGAAAGCTTCAAGAACACGTCGGCGTAGGTGCGCCGCGCTGCCACCAAAAAGGAGCCCTTGCCCTTCACCAGCGGCCCTTCCAAGGATAGCCGCGAGGCAATGAGCCCAATGCCGCCGCTGCCATGCAGCGTCTGGTTGTTGCCGTCCTTCATCTTGATATCAACCACCGACGATAGCCGCCCGCCGTACTGCGCCGGCATGCCGCCCTTGAACACGGTCAGGTCCTTGAGCGCGTCAGAGTTGAAGGTTGAGAAGAAGCCCAGCAAGTGCGAGGCGTTGTAGACGGGCGCCTCGTCGAGCAGAATTAGGTTTTGGTCGACGGCCCCGCCGCGCACCGAAAAGCCGCTGCTACCCTCCCCCGCCGTCTTGATGCCCGGCAATAGGGTTAAGGTTTTTATCACGTCCTTCTCGCCAAAGAGCACCGGCACTTTGGCCACCTGCTTTAGGTCGAGTGTTTCCACCCCCATCTGCGCCTTGCTAATGTTGGCTTCGGCGCTGCGGCCGGTCACGACTACCTCATTCAGCTCGCTGCCACCCGGCTTCAGCTTAAAGTCGAGGCGCTGGCTGGCACCTAGGGTCAGTTGGCGCGTTTGGGTGGCGTAGCCTACAAAGCTGGCTTCTAGGGTATAGGAGCCAGCCGGCACGGTGAGGGTGTAGAAGCCGTAGGCGTTGGCACCGGTACCCACGCCGGGCAGCTCGCGCACCCGCACGGTAGCGCCGGTCAGGTTTTCGCCCGAGCTGGCATCCTGCACGGTACCACTGAGGGTGATGCGGACCTGGGCCGCCGCCGGCCCTAGGGTCAGCCAGAGCAGTACCAACAGGCTAAGCCCGAATGGGCATACTTGTTTTTGCATAAAGGGGATGGCAATGCCACTGGCCGATAAAACGGCACGCGAAGGTACTACCCGCCTCCGCGGGGTGGCCAGAAAGGTGGTTGAACCACTCTTTACTCGGCTGCCCAATAGTGAATGAGTAGGCTCAACGGACGGCTCTGTCTATAATTCGGAATAGGTAAAAATAATTTATTAGAATAGTTCAAACATAATCCCTATAAATTATTTCAATTATCTAATAAAATAGCTAATAAGCCCCTCTTTTTATACTTATAACAGTCTTATATGCAGCATTAATGTAGTTACATGGGTAACTTTGTCTACTTATTGGATATTCTTCCAATAAGTAGACAATACAATTCTTCCCTTCTTTCTGCTTATTATAATGAGACTATTTACTACCGCATTTTTAGCGGCTAGTGCCACATTGCTTGCGACTAGTGCCCACGCTCAATACACCTTTACCGATGCGGCGCTGATGCCTTACAAGCAGGACTTTAACAGCTTGAATGGAGCGGTAGGACTAACGGGCAACCAGCTAACGGCTTTGCCTGAGGTATACGCTCAAGCCGAGTTTGGCACGCTGCCCTTTACTGCACCCTACAGCCCCACCAGCATTGGAGCCAACGACGGCTCAAACACCTACGCCAACTACTACCACTTTGGCACTGCTGCTGGCACCGACCGGTCGCTGGGGGGTATTGCGGCTACTACCACTGCCGATGGCATTGGCTACGTGGGCATCCGGTTTAAGAATAGCTCCACTGCCACCATCAAAAACCTGGAGGTGCAGTATGCGATGGAGCAGTGGTACAACTCGGGGCGACAGGATGCGGCCAGCGTATCTGTTTCGTACTTAACGGCTCCGGCAGGCGCCACTATTACCAGCTTGCTGGAAAACGCCGGCGCCTGGAAAGCCATTGTGCCCTTGCAAGTAAATGCCCCCTCAACGGCTACAGTAATAGCCAGCCGCGATGGCAATGCGGCCGCCAACCGCCGGGTGCGCCAAACCACCCTAGCTGGCATAAACCTGGCACCCGGCCAGGAAATCATGATTCGCTGGGGCTATACCCTCAATAACCAAACCAATGGCAATGGCCTGAGCGTCGACGATGTCGTGGTGACGCCCGAGACCAATGTGTACTACTCCAAAAGAACCGGCGACCTGAATAGCCTGGCCACCTGGGGCCAGAACATGGACGGGTCGGGCACGGCGCCCCTTAGCTTCGCGGCCGACAACCAGACCTTCTACGTGCTCGGCGGTACTGCCACCGACCGCATTTCTTCGGCAGCCACGGGCTCGGGCACCTTGGCTACCTGGGCAGTGAGCGGGGCCAACTCCAAGATAGTGGTAGGCCTGCCAGCTACGGCCACTACTGGCATCGCCGCCACGCCTGGGCAGCTTTTCCTGGAAGAAACGAAGAATATCGCGGGCACCATCGACGTATCGGATGGTTCCACGCTTACGGTTCGCAACACGAGCGCTACCCGCACTTACGCCCTAGGCTCGTTAGGCACGACCAGCACGGTCGAGTATAATGGCGCTACGTCGGTGCCGATTATCACGCAGAGCTACGGCAACCTTGTGATTTCGGGCACCGCGGGCGCAACTACCCCGAGCACCAAGAGCCTGGCGGGTAGCATTATCGTGAACGGCAGCGTCCGGCTCAAGAATATGTGCAGCCTGGTTTTAGGCACCAACGACCTCACGCTGGTGCGCCGCGACAGCGTGAGCAGCACGGGAGCGAAGTTCAACGCCAATATTGTGCGGGGCGCCTCGCCTACTAGCTACATCGTAACGGGCAACACGGGCCGGCTGCGCATTTCGGTACCTAGCAACGGCGTAGGCATCGTATTTCCGGTAGGCGCTAGCGCCCCCGCCAGCGCCACGGCCACTACCTACACACCCGCCACCCTGCGCCAGACGGCCGCTAACTCAGAAGACATTTTTGGGGTGCGGGTGATTGACAACCTGTACGATAGCTACAGCAGCACAACGGAGGCTGGCAGCGGTGCCACCCGCAACGAACTGAGTGTAAACAAAACCTGGCTGGTAAGTGAGGAAGTAGCCGGTGGCTCGGACCTCTCGCTAACCTTACAGTACAACACGACCGATGCTACTGCCGACTTCGTGGCGAGCCAGGCGCACCTTATCCACTACCTCTACACCACCAGCGCCTGGGACCAGCACACTACTTCTAGTGAGTGGGGCGCCACGGCAGGCACTACCCCCAACAGCTTGGCCATTACACGCACTAATATCACCTCATTCTCGCCATTTGGCGTAGTAGCAGTGGCCCCTGCCCCCTTGCCCGTTAGCCTCACGGCTTTTGAGGCGCGGGCTACGGGCACCGCAGCCACCTGCACCTGGGCCACTGCTTCCGAAACCAACAACGACCACTTTGTAGTCGAGCGCTCGGTCAATGGCACCACCTTCGCAGCCCTCGGCAAGGTGAAGGGCCAGGGCACCCAGGCCACTACCACGGGCTACCGCTTCGAGGATGCTGCGGCCGGCCGCCTAGGTGCCTCCACGGTATACTACCGCTTGCAACAGGTGGACACGAATGGCCAGGCTACCTATAGCACCGTGCGCGCCGTATCGTTTGGGGCGGCTGCGCTGGCGCTCTACCCCACCCCCACGCTGGGCAGCGAGGCCACCCTCGACCTAACCAGCCTGGCGCCGCAGGTGTACCAAGCGCGGGTACTCGACCTAGCGGGCCGCGTGCTGCTCACCCACGCTTTCGTGGGGGGCCAAGTACATCTTTTCGACGTGCGCAGCCTGCCCGCTGGGGCCTACGTGGTCATCGTTTCGGGCGCCAACACGCACCAATCGCTGCGCTTGCTTCGTAGCTAAAACGCCAACCCTACCTAGGGAAATACCCCCAACCAACGCGGGCCACCAGGAGCAGTTGCTCTTGGTGGCCCGCGTTGGCTATATAAAAGGCAGGTGCCCGGCGCCCGACTTTTGCCGAGATTTGCGCACGTATTTCGTTTCCCGCTTTTGCTATGGCTACTAGTTCTTCCGTTCCGCCTAATCCGGCGGCCCTTCCTTCGCTCACCGATTTCGCCAGCTTCTACCTCTACGGCCTTACCAATAACCCGTACCAGCAGTCCACCGACCTAGAGAAGTTTGGGCAGCTCTACCGCCTTGTCATTGGCGAGCACGGCGGCGTGGGGCTCGCCAGCTCGTTTCACCCCTACCAGCTCGTAAACCCGGCGGGCGTTACGGTGTGGTACGCGGCCTACGCGCAGCTCTACGCCCAGCCCAACCGCGCCGCGCTCTTTGAGGCCATGACCGATGAGCAGGCCCGCTTTGTGGTAGCGCCGCCCGCCTCGTTCAGCGAGTTTCACGTGTGGCCCGATACCCGGCTGACCAGCGTCGAGAATCCGGTTTTCAGCCACTACATTCCGTTTGTGCTACCCTTTCTAGTGCGCAAAGGTCCCGCTCCGCTGCGCTGGGATGCCGAGCTGGCCAACGCTGGTGGAGATGCAGCCCGCCTCCAGCCCTACCTCGACGCCGTGAATGAAGCCATCCGATTTGTGCAGCCGAGCCCGGCTTTCGTGTTAGGCTTTGGAGAATTTGACGAGCAACAGCCCGAGCGGCTCATCGAGCGGTTTATGGGGTGCCGGCCCATGCTGCTGAGCCGGTAAATTGGTGCCCTGTTTTTAGGCGCCTATATACTACTGCATAAAAAGGGGGCAGTCTGACTGATGTCGGACTGCCCCCTTTCTTATACATAACTGCCGTTACTCGCTCAGCGGTGGAAGTAGCCTACGCCACTGCTACGCCCACGGCTTGCTTGTTCACGTAAAACTTGCGCTCCGTAATGCAGTAGACATTGCCCTTGGCCAGCACGTGCATTCGCACATTTTCGATGGAGAGCGTAGTGCCCTTCTTGGCGGCGGCCGCGTTGTTGTGCACGATGTCGTGGCCGTCCATGATAATGACCAAGTTCGAGCCAACAGTTTCGACCAAGTGGCCTTCGGTGATGAGCACGCCCGTGTCCTCACCTAGGCCAATGCCAATGAGCTTGGGGTACAGCGCCACCGACTCGATGAGGCGGCCAAAGCGCCCGCGCTTCACGAAGTGCGAATCGATGATGGCCGTGGGGAGCAGCCCTAGGCCGACGCCCATTTTCACGGCCCCCTTCAGGAGCGCATCGGGCACCGAGCCGCCGCGTATCATGTGCTGCGACATGGCCATGGCTCCGGCGCTGGTGCCCGCAATCACGAAGTCGGGCTCGGCATAGTAGCGTCGCAGCAGGGCATCCAGAAAATCGGTTTCGGCGAACATCTCACGCAGGCGCGACTGGTTGCCGCCCGACATCATGATGACATCGGCGGCGAGCAGGCGCTCGAGGTACTCGGGCTGGCGAGCGTCTCCGGGCGTGCGAATATCCATGATGCCCACATTGTGGCAATTGAGCATGGCAAACGACGACGTATAAATCGGGCCTACTTCTTGCGGAATCATCGAAGCCGTGGTAATGACCTCGATGCGCGGGTCGTCCTTGCCCGACTCGCTTACCACACGCTTGAGAATACCCAGCTCAAAAAAATTGAGATAATACTTGCGCTTGCTGCGCGTGGTCGGATAAGTACCCTTGTCTTCGTTGCCGCCTACGGCGATGAGCTTGCCGCGAGGAATAAGATTTTTCAACGTACGATAGCTAGCTGGTTAAGCCTGCAAAATTAGGTCTTACAGAATAGGAACTCGTCATTAAACGCATTCCCTTATAAAAAGCAGTGCCGAGCTGGCCCTAGGCCAAGAGCGCATCAAGCGTGCTCGTGGCCACCGAGTGGTAGTTGGGCCGCGCCAGCCGATACATTTCTTGGGCGCGCGCCCGGCCATTGGGTGTGGCCAGCAGCGCCCGGTATAGGGGCACCAAAAACTTGCGTCGCCCCACGTGCAGCAAAAACTGCGTGAGCGCCGCATCGGCTGGCGCATAGCCGGCCCGCAGCGCCAGCGGTAACCAAGCCGCCAGCAACTCAGCGTTGCCGGAAGCCGTGAACCCAAAGGCCACGTCGAGTGCCGCCAACTCGGTGGCGGGCAGCGTCGGTGACAAGCCTTGCAAAAAGTGCACCCACTCGTGGCTGCTCCACTCCGTAGTGTGGGGCTGAAGAGAGCCAGCCGGCGTGCCCGCGTTGAACTGGGCCAGCACTGCGGCTACTACCTCAAACCGCACCGAGTGGGCGACGGGTGCATTGGCCGGTAGGCCGGGACCATCAATCCAATCTCCTAGGTGCAAGCGCTCGGCCAAGCCAGGCTCAGGGTCGAGCAGCTGCTGGTGGAGGTAGTCGATAAATGTCGCCGTGTCCATGCTCTGAAAACTGAACCGTGCGAAGTACTCCTTAATAAAGGAATCGAGCCGCGGGCGGCCCACCAGCCGCTCTAGGGTTAGGAGCAGCAGGCAGCCTTTCTCGTAGGCGATATCGTTGAGGCCGTCGTCGGGGTCGCGGCCGGCTAGGTGCAGGCGCAGGTGAGTGGCCGGACTGGTAGCGCCGAGCTCACCAATTGTGGCTTGCAGGTCAGCCTCACCTAGCACTTGCAGCATGTCCGCGTAAGTGCTTCCATATAAGTGCTCCATGATGCGGCGCTCGAAATACACCGTGAAGCCCTCATTAAGCCAGAAATCATTCCAGGTTGCATTTGTAACGAGGTTACCACTCCACGAATGGGCTAGCTCGTGCGCAACTAAACTAGTAAGGCTGCGGTCACCCGACAGAATTGTTGGTGTAACAAATGTTAAGCATGGGTTTTCCATGCCGCCAAACGGAAAACTAGCTGGTAACACAAGTAAATCGTAACGCCCCCACCGATAGGCGCCATACAAATGTTCCGCGGCAGCTACCATCTGCTCTAGGTCAGCAAACTCGTAAGTAGCTCGGGCCAACGTGGCCGGCTCGGCATAAATACCAGTGCGCCCACTAAGCTGCGCGAAGTCGAGCCGGCCCACGGCCAGCGCCATGAGGTAGGCCGGAATGGGCTGCGCCATCCGAAACTGGTAGCGGCCATCGGCCGCCGTTTGCTGAGGGTTCTCCGCGCTCATCAGCGCTAGCAGCTGGCCACGCTCCGGGCCCAGTACTTCCACGCTAGCCTCGTAGGTGAAGCGGATACCCGGCGAGTCTTGACACGGCAGCCAGGTACGCGCCAGGATGGCTTGCGACTGCGTGAACAGGAACGGGAACTCGCCTGCCGTTTGGGCCGGCGCCAGCCACTGCAAGGCCGCGGCACCAGGCGTAGTACGGTACCGAATGCTCACCGCCGCCGTGCCCGCCGGCAGCAAAATGTGCAATGCTTGCCCGAGCACCGCATCAGTCGAGGACAGCGTATACTCGGCAGCTGGGCCGTCGGCTGCCTCGCCTAGGCTCACGCTTTCGAGCTGCAAGTCGCGGGTGTCAAGCACGAGCTTGGCCAGTCCTGGCTGGTCCGAAGAAGGCGGGCCCACCGGCTCCGTAAGTAGCCAGGTAGCAGTGCCCGCCAGCGTGCGCTGCGCAAAATCGACCGCTAGCTGTAGGCGCAAGTGACGCACCAACTGCGTGCCTTGGCGGGCGTAGCTGTGCGGGTCTGGGGCGAGTGGTGCGCCCGGGCGCACCAGCGAAAGAGAAGAAGCCATATAGGAGAAAAACGGGAAATCGACAGAAACTTGTTATACCAACACCTAGGCCGCGGGTAGGTTGCTTCGTCGCCTGAAGCGCGGCGTAGCCCTTCTACTGGCTGCGCACTTCTAGTTCAACTTGGGTCCGCCTCCCCTCACCAAGCTCGTCCTTCTAGGTCTGGTCCCACACAAAAAAATGAGGCTGCCCACTGCTCACCCACAGGTCGCAGTTCAATCATTAATTTAGTCGTGGCGACGGGTTTGCTAGCAATAGCACTATCTGGCGCGTACTTTGCACCTAGGCTTGCTTCACATCTTAGGCAACCTACCTACTAGCCTCTCAGTAAACGCTACCATTCGCGTTCACTTTTGCTGAGCCACGGCTTAGTTTTTTCTCGTTTCAATGTATTCACAGTTTAGATTTAAATTTTTAGTACTTGCTTTCTGGCTAGGGCTACTCTGCCTGCCGGGGCTACTGACGTCGTGCGGCGGCAGCGGCGACCAGACTGGCACGTCCACAGCAGGCGACATCAAGCAAGGCGTTGCAACAGCGGGCCCAGCACCACGCCTCGACAGCGTATTCGTTATTCGGGCCATGCAAACCAATGCCCGCTTCAAGGCACAGGAGCGCTGGGCTCGCAAGTTTTACCGCGAGCGGCAGTTTCGCCTAGGGTGGTTCAAAGACCACCAGCTCGTTCCACAGGCCCAAACCCTGCTTAACGTCGTTGCTAAAGCAAAAGATGATGGCCTTGACCCTAAAAAGTATCAAGACAGCGGGTTACCAAAGCTACTGGCGGAATTCAAAACCGTCCAGGATTCGACGCGTCGTAACCAATTAGAACGTCAGATTGACGTAGCACTCTCGGGCACCTACTTCACCTGGGCCTCGGATTACTACCGGGGCGTGGCCAATCCGCGCGATACCAAGAACGAAGCGTGGAAGGTTAAGCGTAATAAAATCAAACTCGACCGGGCACTGCTCACCATTTTGCGCGAGCGTGAAAGCACGTATCCGTACTATGACTTTGCGCCTCTGCACCCCGAGTACGACCACCTCAAGAAAGCCCTATCGCTGCTCCGCGCTCGCCAGCAAGCTGGTGGTTGGCCTGCCCTACCCAGCGCTACCAACCTGCGGCCCGGCCAAACCTCACCCGTAGTAGGTCTACTTCGCCAGCGCCTGCTCGGCAACGAAACGGCGGGCCCCACGGCTCCCGCTGCTGAGCCCGGCCAAGCCCTACCAGTAGTAAATAAAGAGCCCGCCCCCACGGCCGCTGAAGCCTACGGCCCCGAGCTAGTAAACGCCGTCAAAGGTTTTCAACGCGACGCTGGCTTGCCGCCCACGGGCATCATTAATGGTGAAACGTTGCGCCAGCTCAACGTGCCACTCGCGACCCGCATCGACCAGGTTATCCTAAATATGGAGCGCTGGCGCTGGCTACCCAAAAAGTTTGAGCCTGACTATTTGCTGGTCAACATCCCAGAATATCGCTTGTATGTATATGAGCAAAACAAGGAGGTCATGACCATGCGTGTTATCGTAGGCAAGACCCTTAATGCTACGCCCGTTTTCTCCGATAAGCTAGAGTACGTGGTGCTGTCCCCTTACTGGAACGTGCCCTTTAGCATCATCGACAAGGAACTTCGCTACAAGCTTGCGGCCAATCCCAATTACCTCGACCGGCTCGATATGGAGGTGGTGAAAGGCTACGGCCGACGCGCTACTGTCATTGACCCCGCCACGGTAGATTGGGCCAACGTTACGCAAGCTACTTTTAAGTACACGCTGCGCCGCCGCCCGGGCCCCAAGAACGACCTAGGAGAAGTGAAATTTATCTTCCCAAATTCTAACGATATCTACCTGCACGACACGCCGCACGGCGAGCTCTTTTCTCAAACGGCGCGCAACTTTAGCCACGGCTGCGTACGCGTAGAAGAGCCCGTAAAGTTGGCGACCTACCTACTGCGCGACTACCCGCAATGGGACCAGGCAACCATTCAGGATACGATTGCGCAGCGTCGTGAGAAGTACGTTACGCTCAAAGAAAAGCTGCCAGTCTATCTAGTGTATCTCACCGCTTGGGCCGACGCGGATGGCCATGTCCACTTCCGCAACGACATCTATGGCCACGACAAATCGCTCGCTAAGGAATACTTTGACTAGAGCAGATTTCATCTAGCTTCTTCCTTTCGATTCATTCTTTAATAGAATCTAGGCCCCCCTCGCCAGAATTATTCTGGTGAGGGGGGCCTAGGTTTTTAAGGCTGGTTACTAGAACTATTAGGCCGTCTTATTGAAGCGTATTCTAGCTGCTCACAAAAGTATGGACTCATGATTCAACAGTCATAACAATCGAAAATACAAATGAAAACACCGTAATCGATTATTTTATTACATTTGTATCAAGCCACTAAATAAGGTATTCAATACATGTGTAACGTGCATATAATTAATGTAAACAGCAGGAATTCTCTTGATTACATTTATAAATTATACTGTTGTATTTACTTCTGTGTACCTTTGTATAGAAGTAACCTATTCCTATGATTACGCGCATTCGCGAGCTACTGGAAGCTCGTCAGCTTAGCCCGACTCAGTTCGCTGACCTTATCGGAGTTGGCCGCCCTGTTATTAGCCATATTCTAAGTGAGCGCAATAAGCCCAGCTTAGAAGTAGTGCAGAAAATTATTAGCGCCTTTCCAGACATTTCCATGCCGTGGCTGATTGCTGGCACTGGCTCTATGCTAGCAGATGCAGTTGCACCACGCTCTGTTAGCTCTGCTCCTAGCGTTGCGGAAGCGGCGCCGGCGCCTATTCCGGCTGTTCCAGCCTTTGCTACGCCTGCTCCTGCCTCTCCCACTGCCCCCTCAGTGGCTTCGGCCCGGCCAGCAGCGGTGCCCCAGCCCAGCAGTTACCCTCAGCCACCTAGGTTTCGCCCTGCGGCAATTGCGTCTGCAGCTCCAGAGAGCCCAAGAGTAGCGCTCGTTAATCAAAGCCAAACTAGCAATGACGGCTTAGCAGCAGCGACTGTAAGCACAGCTGCTGCTCCATCTGCAGCAGCTCTACCTGCTACTACTACCGATGTGGCATCATCCTTGCCCAGCTCAAATCCGTTGCCTGCTCCCGTAGTGGCTTCTTCAATTGCGAACCCTGATTTGGTAACTCTAGCTCAAGCACCTGCTTCTCCCGCTACGCCCGCAGATCCTGTGGCCGCTACGTCCCTAGGAGAGCTTACTACACCAGTGGCTGAGGTGCCCGCCACCCTGGCTACCTCAGACGCGCCTATGCCCTCCTCTAACCCAGCTGCAGCACTATCATTCTTGGGAGAGCCAGGCAAGGCTATCCGACGTATCGTTATCTTCTATCGTGATGGCTCATTCAGCGACTACTTACCCGAGGGTAGCTAGTATTTTTAGCGCAGCACTTCACTCTTACACGAAGCACCAAGCAGCGGATAGATAACAATATTTACAAATCTAGCACCCTTAACTACCTCCTCACCCTCGCTGAAAGGAGCAGATTTTATACCTTTTCTACTAGTAATGAGCCCAAGAAGTGGTAGCGATACAAGCTACCACTTCTTGGGCTCATAGCTTTTCATCTTAGACTTAAGCTAACGATATTGACTAGTATAGAACCTACCCTAGTGCTATTGCTAAAAAAGCAAAACGTGCTGTGAACAAGGCATCTTTCGGGCATCAATGGCTAAGGCATTGGATGTCACTAGCAGCACTAGCAACCAAGAATAATACCACAGAAAAAACACTCCTTGAGAGTTACCACGTCGATTCCACTACTTTGTTTTATCCTTCTATTTATCAGCATATTGCATCTTGCATCTAAGAATGTTCTTTAAGATAAAGTGCATCTAAAGCTATTTTTTCAATATATTTTTTTCATCCTAGAATAATACCTTCATATTCGGTTGAATCCATTGGCTTTCCATGATTAAAATTTGCTAATATTACAATCAGCATACTTTATCTAAAAAACCCAATTAATTACTAGCCAATAGTATTCGCAGCAGCCAGCTCAACTAGGTAATTAATGAGGCAATTCAGGGCGTAAGTAGCACTGCCCAGGCCACCGCATCAACTCACTTCAAAATCAACTTTGCCCGAGCTAAGAAACGATAGCACCCTACCTGTACACTATACGGGTTTTGTATGATAAGTGGTCTAATTTAGCTAGCAAATAGGCAGAAAACAGCTCCCCAAAATTACTAGCAATTAGGCAAGACAATGCTCGCTTCTCTGCTAGCAACACCTTCTTATTCCTATTACCGCCGACAAATTGCTCCTGCCGAGTAGGCATCTTTTGGTGCTTCCGGCTTACCTTCGCGGCATGAAACGTCTGCGCACCTACTCTTTGCTGCTGGCCGCCAGCGCGGCCCTGTTCCTTACTGCTGCCTGCTCGGTCGCTCCCGACGCGGAGAAAGACCCTAGCGCCGATGCAGCCTACAAGCGGGAGCACCGCGCCGAAGGCTATCGCGAGGCGCAACGCAGCAACGTCAACTATTAATTTCTAATCACCAGCAGTAAGCGCCGGCCGCTTGCTTGCTTCCACGCCACAAGGGTTACACGCAAGAGCCCCGACTACTCACGAGTAGTCGGGGCTCTTGCGTGTAACCCTTGTGATTTAACGAGAATTGTTCTTAAGCGTGCAGTGCAGGCAATTCTCTTAGCTCGGGCAAGGTTAAGCTGTCGAGCAGACGCTGCTCAAGCAGGTCGGCCCAGGTACGCAGGTAGAGCACTACATCATCGCGCTGGTTATGACGCAGCGCATTACGCCGTTCAAAAGGAATAGCCATACGCACGGTGGGGTCGGATACTTTCTCTAGGTGGGTCAAATCTTGACGCGAGAAACCTAGGGCCAACATCTCGTCGATGGTTTGGTCGAAAGGCAGACCGCTCGTGGGGCAATAATCAATGAGTTGACGCTCCCAATCGCCGTAGCGCTGCAATGCCTGGGTATGAATCTCAGCTTTGGTGAGCGAAGTCACCGTCTGGGCTAAGTGGCCGCAGTTGCAGCTACCCATATGGCCCCATTGATACGGAGCCTCGGCGGTCAGGCGGCGGGCCGTGTCGCGCAGGGCCTGAATCAGCGGAAGAGAAACGCGAGAAGTCATGGGCGGATGGCTACTGTTTAAGCAAATAGCTTCTGCTAGAAGCGATGCCAGCCGATTTTTGTTTCCGACAGGCTATAAAAAGACGTTCCGGCTTCCCAGCCCTGAACGGACTACGAAACCGGAACGAATATAGCCACGGCGGCTTCTTCAGCCACCCTAGTCTAGACTAAACCTAGGAGCGGCGGCCACCGCCTTCAGCTCCACCCCGGCCAGCTTGCCAGGGGCGGCTGCTCGCCCGGCGCTCGCCGCCACCTGAGCTGCCCGCCGCCGCGGGGCGAGCCCCTCCTGACTGAGGCCGGCCGCCGCTACCACGCTGCTCACCACGGTTAGCAGTGCCTGAGCTACCTGCGGTGCGCGGCGCGCCACCACGGCCTTGGCCACTTCCACCACCCGAGCGCCCATCACGGGGCGGGCGGCCAGCTGGGCCTTTGGGCCGAATAATACGTTCGTTGCCGTGCAGCGACACCGGAGCCACGCTGGAGGTAGTGAACGGGTGGTCGCCGGCCACGTCAATCTGCTTGCGAATAAGCTTCTGAATATCTTGCAGATACGCCCGTTCCTCGTCTTCTACAAATGTAAACGCAGTACCAAAGGCGCCTGCCCGACCTGTGCGGCCGATACGGTGCACATATGTTTCGGGCTCGTTCGGCACTTCGTAGTTGATAACATGGGTCAGCTCATCTACGTCGATACCACGGGCAGCAATGTCGGTAGCCACCAATACGCGTGTAGTGCCAGCTTTGAAGTTGCTGAGGGCGCGCTGACGATGGTTCTGGCTTTTGTTGCCGTGGATAGCTTCGGCCGTAATCTGAGCCTTCTCCAACGTTTCGGTCACTTTGTTAGCGCCGTGCTTGGTGCGCGTAAACACCAACACGCGCTTGATGGCGGGGTCTTTCAGGACGTGGCGCAGCAAAGCAGGCTTGTCGTTTTTATCGACCAAGAATACTGATTGCGTCACTGTGTCGGCGGTGCTCGATACGGGCGTCACGGCTACCTGCACCGGGTTTGGACGCAGAATGGTTGCGGAAAGCTCCTTGATAACATTCGGCATAGTGGCCGAAAAGAACAAGCTCTGGCGGCCAGCCGGCAGCTTAGGCAAGATGCGCTTGATGTCGTGGATGAAGCCCATGTCAAGCATGCGGTCGGCTTCGTCGAGCACAAACACTTCGAGGTGCTGCAAATTGACATAGCCCTGGTTCATCAAGTCGAGCAGGCGGCCGGGTGTGGCTACCAGTATTTCGACACCGCGCTGCAAGGCCTGCACCTGTGGGTTTTGCCCTACCCCGCCAAAGATGACGGTCGAGCGCAGTTGCGGCAAGTGGCGGCCATACGCTTTAAAGCTCTCGCCAATTTGGATGGCGAGCTCCCGGGTGGGCGTGAGCACAAGGCAGCGCACGCGGCCGCGGGGACCCTGGCCTTTCTGGGCTTCGGCAGTCCGGTGCAGTATCTGCAGGATGGGCACCGAGAAGGCGGCCGTTTTGCCAGTACCTGTTTGGGCGACGCCGAGCAGGTCGTGGCCTTCGAGCACCTGCGGAATGGCCTGCTGCTGAATGGGCGTAGGGGTAGTATAGCCTTCCTCGCCTAGGGCACGCAGGATGGGCTCAATCAGGTTGAGTTCGTTAAAAGTCATGGGGTGGCGGGCCGCCCACCAAACAAGCGGCGGCCCAGGGCGGGGCAAGCGGAGCACCCCGGTCGGAAAAAATTTCAGGATAAAACGGCCCGCACCTCACGCATCAGCGACGACGCGGCGGGCCGGATGGCCGTATACACGGCCGGCAGCCGGTCCGCAACCAGACTGCCCGTAGCGGCAAAGGTACCGCTTATTTTTACAAGCTATGAAAATCACTCAACGCCGCCGCGTATTCGACGGGCATTTCAAAATCACTGAACTCACCACCACCACCCCGCAGGGAGAAGGAATAACGCGCGAGCGTTTCGAGCCGGGTCATGCCGTGGCTGCGCTGGTGTTCGATACAGGCAAGCAACAATATCTAGTCACGAAGCAGTTCCGCGTCGGTCCCGAAGCCGACTTGCTGGAAATCGCTGCTGGTATGATAGACAAAGACGAGAGCCCCGAAACCGCCGTGCGCCGAGAGCTGCACGAGGAGCTAGGCTATGAGGTAGATGAGCTTACCGAAATCGTCAAGATGTGGCCCTCGCCCGGTACCAGCGGCGAAACCATTACGGTGTACTATGCCGAGGTGAGCCGCCAAACAGGCGCCGGGGGTGGCTTGGCCGCCGAGCATGAACACTTGGAAATGGTGCCCTTTACGCGCGAGCAGCTAATCGCCGAGCCGTGGCAAGACGCCAAAACGTTGCTGGCCGTGCAGTGGGTACAGCTACATAAGTAAGCCCCGTGCCCTAGGTAGCCATTGGTGCTAGTAAAGCTAAGAGCTAATTAGCAGCACCAACGGCTACCTAGAGCGTTTTACGGAATAGTTAGTTGGTATTCGAATACCTGCCGCAGCTTGTTATCGGTAATCGACAAGAGATAAGGCCCCGGCACGGCAGGTTTTACAAAGGGCACTGCCTGCTGGGCTTGGTATAGGTCGCGGCCGAAGAAGCGGCCGGTACCAGGCTTAGGCGTAGCTGTATAGACCTCGGCACCGTCCTTAGTCCGGGCCGTAAGGGTGAGGCTAGAGGGGTCAGCATTTTTGGCGCCCTGGCGGTGAATGGTGAGCATTAATGCCCCACCCGGCGGCAGCGCCGCTAGCCGGCGCTGATAAGTGCTATCGGCCCACGTATGAATGCGGCGCAGCTCATCAATTTCGGCGAGCATCTCTACCGGTGAGCGGTAGCACACGCGGGTGTAGGAGCCCGTAATATCGGCGTCCTCGTCGGTGTTTTTAGTAATATTCGCCACGACCGGACATTCTGGGTCCTTTTGCGCAAACATATACTTTTTGCGAGGCGGGCCGGCCGGCGTTGAGTATTTGCTAGTGCTCTGAGCCGAAGCAGTAGGAATTGCGAAGACAAACAGGCTATTACAAAGCAAACCAGCCAGCAGTAAAGATTTAAATTGCATTTTTTAAATAAAAAATAGCTGATGTGTTTCTAATAATAGAACAACACAAAGAACGGAACCCGCTGGCAATTCTAGCTTGCTACTCTAGCTGACTATCCCTTATTATTTTTTATTTCTAGTTACTTCAAGGTCGTTTGTAATGGGTAGCACTGTCCCTACTTCCCACGTTTCATCGCTGAACAGTATGGCTTTGCGGCCCGAAGCCACCGGCACTAGCTCGCCCTTATACAGTAAGTAGCCGTAGGGTTTGCCCGTGGCTACACGCTGGCGACTAAAAACAAATCGTCCAAACTGGTTTACCTGATAGGCTCCTTCGGCGGTATCTACTGATACCTGCACTTCGCGATGGAACAGGGCGGGTGGGTAGCGTAAGTAGAAAAGGGTATACACATACCCTAGGGGCAAGCGCGGCGTGACATACACTTGCCCTACCCCTTGCAGACGGCTCACGGCATCAAATGCCGCTGGTAGCCCACTGTTAAACTGCGTCTTAATTTCTCCTTGCGGGTAATGGCGGAAATAATAGCGCGCCGCCAGTCCTCCCTCCAGCACAAGCCAGATGAACACCGCCCCCTGGACAAACTGCGTAGGTACGCTCGACCGTAGGTGACGAATAAGCGTACCCACAAACCACGCGGCTAACCCTAGGCAGGGCAGAAAGACGTAGTTAACCCGATTTATATTCAGCGCGAACATGAAAATTGTTGGTAAGCAAGCTATTACGCAAGCCAGCAGTATCAGCCCCACCAACTCAGCCGGGCGCTCAGCCAGCCAACTACGCCATTTTCCTAGTTGATAGAATAGCGTGAAGCTGCCGAGTGCCGCTAGCCCCCACGTGAAACGCAACAGCAACGGGTAGCCTGGCAATTGATTATATACGGTACTATCAGTGAAGCCACGTAGCACAAACGCGCTGTTTACTTCATAAATGTCACGCCAAGTATCGTGGCTTTCCTGACTGAGGCGCGTGGCGGGCAGCAGCGGTGTTGAAAAAAACAAGTTGTCCGCCCAGGGCAGGTTATGCCCTAATACGTAATTTTCGATAATAAACAGCCCAAACGGGGCCGCGACCACGACAAACAAGCCAGCCGCGACCAGCCAAAGCCCCGGACGTAACCTAATGCGCTGAAGACAAATAATAAACACTAACATAAACAGCGTTGGCAGCACAATAGCCAAGACGCCGTAGGCATACAATGCTAGGGCAAAAGGCACTAACGATGGAATAATCCAGCGCCGCTGCTGCGTATATAGGGCTCGCGCCAGCGTAGTGCAGCCTAGAAGCATCCAGAAAGGCGCTTGATTACTTTCTAAGCTCCAGCGTGAAAGCATAAAGTGCCACGGGGCCACCGCCAGCAGTAATAGTCCCAGCACAGCTGGGTAGCGCCCCATCGGCCGCAGATAGTAGTAGAACAGCGGCAGCGTAAGCAGCCCTACCAATAGCGCCACCAGCCGTGCCGAAAGAATACTCAGGCCAAACGCTTTTACCACTGGGGCTGTCAGGTAGGCCAGCAATACATTTTGCCCGCTGCCCCACGCTGGGAAATAAACCGGCCAATGATTTCCCCACTTATCACAGCCGGTTTCGGCCAGCGAATAGGCTTCGTAAGCGCTAGCGGCCTCATCTTGGTTGAGGCCGGGTGGCACCCCCGGGAAGTGCCACACGCGTATAAAAACTCCAAGCCCTAGCACGGCTAACACCAGCAACTGGTACGCCTGCCGACGACCCGGGCCTTTCCCCAAACTCACCATTAGTCCTACCTAGTAAATAGCAATTTGCTCCTCCCCCGCTGCGTTGCGGCTGGCCCGGTACATACCTTCTGAGTTGAAGGGCAGCGCTAGGTTGCCGGCCGCATCCACAGCAATGAGGCCGCCCTCTCCGCCCGCCGGGGCTAGCTTGTCGTGCACCACCACACGGCAGGCTTCGGCCAATGACAAACCTTTGTACTCCATAAGGCATGCTACATCGTAGCTAGCCACGGCTCGAATAAAATACTCGCCGTGCCCGGTGCAGCTGATGGCACAACGCTCATCGGCCCATGTTCCGGCCCCAATGAGGGGGGTATCGCCGATGCGGGCGTAGCGCTTATTCGTCATGCCACCGGTGCTGGTGGCAGCCGCTAGGTGGCCGTGCTCGTCACGAGCCACGGCCCCAACAGTACCTTTCTTCCAATTGGGGTCGGCTTCCGGCCTAGGGCTGGCCGCATGGTCGAGCTGCATGCGGCCGGCCGCAATGGCCTCCTGCAACTGGTCGTAGCGCTGCTGTGTAAAAAAATAAGCGGGCGGTTGCAGCGGCAGGCCGTGTTCGCGAGCCAGCTGGTCGGCGCCAGGATAGGCCAATAACACGTGCTCGGTCTGCTCCATCACCAAGCGCGCGGCCCGGATAGGATTCTGCACCTCGCGGGCGCCTGCCACGGCACCTGCCCGGCGGGTAGCCCCGTCCATGAGGGCGGCATCCATTTCGTGGTGGCCCTCGTGAGTAAATACCGCTCCCCGCCCGGCATTGAAGAGCGGGCAGTCTTCGAGCGAGCGTACAGTAGCCTCTACGGCGTCGAGCGCCGAAGCGCCCTGAGCCAGCAATGCGGTACCTAGGGATAAAGCCGCCCGTAGGGCTTCCCGATAATCGGCTTCTAAAGCAGGCGTGAGTGAGGCGCGGGCAATAGTGCCGGCGCCGCCGTGCAAGGCAAGTGCGAACATACTAACGTGAAAAAGGCCGGGCGTACTACCGCGAACTGTGTGGTTTGCGGTAGCCTGAGACAGCCGAAGGAGTAACGACTACAAAGTTCGCGCTGTGGCGGACTGCGCCCCGCTTTTGTTTGCCAAAACCTTTCTTTGCTCACCAGTTTAGTGCGAACCAAGTACTTAGGCTAATAATAGAAGCAAGACAATTCAGATTATTTGTTGTATTTATCAATAAATCAATTAGATAGTAATTGTTAAAATTTTGGCTTTTTTATCACAAACCGCTCGTTTGCGAAACCAAAACCTAGCTGTCTTCGGTTTTTATTCGTAGGTTTGACCTCCAAATCTAAATTTCCCCTTAATTCATAGTACGATGGCATACGACGTAACCGGCCGCCTGCACGAAATCTTTGACGAACAGCAGGTTAGCGAAAAATTCCGCAAGCGCGAGTTCGTCCTGGAAGTTCAAGACGGCCAGTATCCCCAGCAAATCAAGTTTCAGCTGACCCAGGACAAAACCAGCGTCATCGACCCTTTCAAAATGGGCGACGAGGTGAAGGTAACGTTTGACCTGCGTGGCCGTGGCTTTAACAAGAACGGTCAGATGCTATACTTCACTAACCTCGAAGCATGGCGCATCGAACCAGCTTCGGCAGGTGGTGCTCCGGCCGGTGGCGGGGGCGGTGGCTATGCCCAGCCTCAGGCAGCAGCCCGCCCGGCTGCCCAGAACCAAAACCCGAATCTGCGCGCTCAGCCTTCGGCAGCGCCTATCGCCAGCGACGACGACAACGACCTGCCTTTCTAGACTGCAGTTTGTGACGCGTTAGATTGATTTTGTAGATATGCCCGCTGTGTGGGCTGACTTCTCTTCTGATGCGTCGTTTAGGCTACAACTTGTGCCGCTTCCTTTGTTGGAAGCGGCACATTTGTTTTCCGGCCAACGTTTACTTGCTATGAACTTACGCGCACTTATTAGCCGGGGCGAAGGCGAAGAGTTGGAATTCAAGAAGAAAACCACCCACCCTACTCGCATTTCTCGCACGCTAGCCTCCCTAGCCAACACTCGGGGCGGCCAGGTGCTAGTGGGCGTCGATGATGATGGCCGGGTAGTCGGCGTACGCGACGCTGAAGAAGAAATGTTTGTGCTGCGCGAAGCTGCGGCGCACTACATCGAGCCGCCCCTCACATTGAATTTCCGAGAGGTGGAAACGGAAGACGACCGGATTGTGCTCATCGTGGAAGTGCCCGAGAGCCAGAACAAGCCGCACCGCGCCCAGGTAGCGCCCGGCGAGTGGCGCGGCTACATCCGCGTGCGCGACGAAAGTGTGCAGACTAGCTCACTCACCGAAAAGCTCTTAGAGCGGCAGCAGCCCGAAGCTCGCCTTGAAAGAATCCCCCTTAACAAGGATGAGTTGCGCGTGCTAGAGTACTTGCGCACTACACCACGCATCACGGTGGGGCAGTACACCAAGCTGATTAATGTAAGCCGCCGCCGGGCCTACCGCACGCTTATCAAACTCACACTGCACGGTTACCTGCGCTACCACGACAAGGAAAAAGAACCCTACTATACCCTATAATCGCAGATTTAACGGATTACACAGATACGCCTGCTGCGCAGGCTGATTACGCGAACGCAGGAGCGGCTTCGCCGGCTCTATCTGAGTTAGCCGAAGGCTACTCTGCGTTCGCATAGTCAGCCTGCGCAGCAGGCGTATCTGTGTAATCCGTTAAATCCGCGATTTATTCTTGCTTGCGAGCGCGGGCGACTTTCTTCTCGTCCTTCTCAGCTTTTTTTTCTTTCATCGACTTGGTCGGCTCTTTCTTTTTTTCCTTGCGGGCGTCTTGGGCTTTTGCCATGAGTGAAAAGGTGTAGGGTAGGTAAGAAAAATTTAAACAATCAAACTAAAAAACCGGCATCTTAACGCTGCGGAGCAGCTGGTTGTTGTGCCGCAACTGCTTCGGCTGCGGGCATTACGGGCCAGTAGCGCTCGCGCAAAATACCTAGGTGGTGCCGCTCGTGGCCAGCCGTAATAAAGAGTAGGGCCCGCACGCTAGTAGCGCCCCCGTTGGCCAACCCTACGCGGTCGAGCTGCGCGGGGGTAAGGCTGCTGAAAAAGGCCAGCGTAGCGGCCCGCACGGCGTGGTATTCGGTAAGCAAGTCGCTCATATATCGGTCATTGGCTTCGCTAGTAGCCGCGTATTCATTTTCATCGAAGCCCGGCAGCGACTGCGAATCGCCGCGGGCAAAGCGCAGGGCTCGATACGTGAAAATACGCTCGGTATCAGTCATGTGCAGCAGCACTTCTTTGGGCGTCCACTTGCCAGGCGCGTAGCGCATCAGCGCCTGTCCCTCCGTGAGGCGAGCCAGGTCGCGGTGCAGCTCGGCGGGCTGCTGGCGCAGCAGCGTGAATGGGTCGGCGCCTTCCGGAATCAGGTCAAGGTAGCCTTGCGCGTAGGGCTGGTAGGTACCGGGCGCAGGGCGAGTTGGGATAGCGGTGGCGGGCATAGCAGCAAAGGTAGCCGCCCGCGCCCGGCCTTTAGCCAGGTACTGAAACCCCAGGCGCGCAGCCCCAAGCGGCCGGCGGTGTAGGTGGCGCCGGCCAGCCAGCAGGTGCGCGCCTAGGTGGTGCCGTAGGTAATCCTGCTTGTCAACTCCATCTACCCCAAAGGCCCACCGCAAAAAGTCGGGCATAATAGCTCCCCACGTATCCTGATGATGGTGGCCACCGGGCACCTCTACGTAGCGCACGGCTTCGGTAGGCAGGCCCTGCTGCGCTAGCGTAGCCATCAGGTCAAGGGTATCATCAATAGAGTCGATGATGCCGTTATTATTTCGGTCGCTGGTTTCATCGTCGGTGCCAGTTTGCAGCCAGTACTGCTGCCCGGCCCTAGGCGCTCGGGCACTTATCAAGCGGTGCATCAGGCGGTCGGCATCGGTGTAGCCATCATTCAGGCCCCGGCTGCGCCACCAAAAAGAGCCGCTAAAAGAGCCCGCTCGCTGAAATGCTTCGGGATGGTGCCAGGCTAGGTCAAACGCCGTGAGGCCACCCAGCGACATGCCGGCTATCACGGCCTCGGCGGGGTCGGCGCTGGCGTGGTAATGCGCCTGCACGTAGGGCAGTAACTCCTTGAGCACAAACTCGGTGTAGTGGCCCGCCCGGCTACCGCGGCCTAGGTAGTCGGGCTGAGCGGCCACGCCGTACTCCTGCAGGCGGTCGGCGGCGTGCACGGCCACCAGCACAAAGGGGCGCACGGCCCCGCGCTTATACAGATAGTTGAGCGTAGTAGGCAGGCGCAGGCGCTGTAAGTCTTGGCCATCATTGAGATACAGCACCGGGTAGGGCTGCGCGGCAGCCGCATCGAAGCCGGGCGGCAACACCACGTCGAGGCGCACCACGCGGCCTAGCCGAATAGAAAATAAAGATTCGTCGCGCCGCACGGCCACGGTGGCCCCTCGCGGCGACTGAAAGCGGAATACTGCCATTATCTGCGCAAAGAAACACGCGGCGCCCGCGTTTCCCAGAATTTTGTCCAAAGTTGGCCGTTCAGATTTTCTGCTTAGTTTGCAGCCGGTTCCGGGGTGGGCTCCTTTCCCACCGGCACCTGTCTCTTGCACGAAGAATACCGCCGCTTCTATTCCCAGCACCTGGGCCTCGACATGGAAATGCTGGTCGTGGGCGACTACGGCTACCCCATTATTGTCTTTCCGACCTCCAACGGCCGCTACTTCGAGGCCAAGGATTTTCACTTGGTCGATTCGGTGCGCTGGTTTATTGAGAATAAGCTCATTAAGCTCGTTTGCATTGATAGCGGCGACAAGTGGAGCTGGTACGCCAAGCACCTGCACCCTGGCACCCGCCTGCACAACCACAACCTCTACGACCGCATGATAAGCGAAGAGTTGGTGCCGCGCTTTCAGCAAGAATGCCAGGTCGATAAGGTAGGCGTGGCCGGGAGCTCCCTAGGTGGCTATCAGGCGCTTAACTTCGCCTTTAAGCACCCTGAGAAGGTCGCGCACCTATTCTCAATGGGCGCAGCCTTCGACATTCGCATGTTTATGGGCGGCTACTACGACGAGCAGGTGTACTTCAACAACCCGCCCGACTTTATGCCCAACGCTCAGAATGATAACTTCTACAAGATGAACATCATATTGGGCACGGCCGAGCACGACTTCTGCAAGGATTCCAACTACCAGATGTCAAGCATCTTAGCAGCCAAGGGCATCCCGCACCGCCTCGACGTGCGCCCCGGCACGCACGACTGGCCCGTGTGGCGCGACATGTTCCCGGAATATGTCTCTTCTATCTTTTAATAAGGCTGTTGCGTACAATTGCACAGCCTCCCTCCCAAACACCCATTTTGCCTTCACCCCATGAAAAAAATCGGCATTCTCTTCGGTCAGGAAAATACGTTTCCACAGGCCTTCGTCGACCGCGTCAATCAGAAAGCCGTTGATGGCATCACGGCCGAGTTTGTAAACATCACGGAGGTTGAGCAGGCCGTGGCCACCGACTACGCCGTTATCATCGACCGCATTTCGCAGGATGTGCCCTTCTATCGGGCTTACCTCAAGAACGCCGCTCTTACGGGTACAGCCGTGATTAACAATCCCTTCTGGTGGAGCGCCGACGAGAAGTTCTTTAATAATGCCCTCGCGGTGCAACTCGGTGTACCGGTGCCCAAGACGTTGCTGCTGCCCAGCAAGGCCCGCCCCGACGACACCAACGAGAACTCGTTCCGCAACCTGTCGATGTTCGACTGGCAAAAGGCATTCGAGAAAATTGGCTTCCCAGCCTTTATGAAGCCCCACTCGGGCGGCGGCTGGAAGAGCGTGTATAAAGTAGACAACCCCGACGAGGCGTGGCGTGCTTACGACGAAACCGGCCAACTCGTGATGCTGTACCAGGAAGCCGTCGAGTTTGACGACTACTTCCGCTGCTACTGCCTAGGTGGCAAAGACGTGCTCATCATGCCCTACGAGCCGCGCAATGCTTTCCACGAGCGCTACAAGACGGAGATGAAAACGCAGGGCGAGGCCGGCGAAAAGCTACTCGAAACGGTAAAAGACTACACGCTGCGCCTGTGCCAGGGCCTAGGCTACGACTTTAATACCGTGGAATTTGCGGTGCGCGATGGGGTGCCAATCGCTATTGACTTCGGCAACCCCGCCCCCGATGCCGATATCAACTCGGTAGGCCCCGAAAACTTTGAGTGGGTAGTAGAGCACGCGGCCAACCTAGCCATCGAGCGCGCCCAAGCCCAGCAGCCCGGCCGCGACAACCTCACATGGGGCACGTTTGTGCAGAAATCAGCTAGCCAAACGGCAATATCTTCGGCCGATGGCGTCGTAGAAGTTGGAGAACCAGTGCACGAAACCAACGACCTAGGTACCAACCCGCCCAAGCCAACCAAGAAAGCGGCCGCGCCCAAAAAGTCGGCCGCCCCTACCCCCGTGGCTCCAGAGGGCGAGGTTCCTAAGCCCGCCGCCAAGGCCAAGGCTCCTAAAGCAGCTCCTGCTACCGACGCCCCCGCTAAGGCTAAAAAGCCCGCCGCCAAAAAATAGTAGCTGCTGCCACCTTGCTTGCATAGAAGGGCTGCCACCGCTACGTGGGGGCAGCCCTTTTTGCGTACTTATCACTCGCTTTTTCCAGGGTTATTCCCTCACTTTCAGCCGTTTATTAGCTATGCCCCGGCCCGTTTTTACCCTCGGAATCGAAGAAGAATTTCAAACCATCGACCCCATCACACGCGACCTACGCTCGCACATGTCGAAGATTGTGGAAGACGGCAAAATCACGCTGCACGAGCAGGTGAAGGCCGAAATGCACGAGTCGGTGGTGGAAGTTGGCACCAATATTTGCCACAATATCGAGGAGGCTCGCACCGAAGTTGTGCACTTGCGCCGCCAAGTGATTGAGCTGGCCGACCGGGTGGGACTCAAAATTGCGGCGGCGGGCACGCACCCATTCTCGCGCTGGCAAGACCAGCCCATCACACCCGATGCGCGCTACGACAAAATCGTGGAGGAGCTACAAGAGGCTGCCCGCTCCAACCTCGTCTTTGGCATGCACGTGCACATTGGCATCGAAAACCGCGACCTAGGCGTGTACATGATGAATGCGCTGCGCTATTTTCTGCCGCATCTGTTTGCGCTCAGCACCAACTCGCCCTTTTGGGAAGGTCGCGAAACGGGCTATAAGTCGTTTCGGACCAAGGTTTTTGAGCGGTTTCCGCGCACGGGCATTCCAGGCTATTTCACCAGCGCCTCGGATTACGATGAGTTTATTGCTCTGCTTATAAAAACGGGCTGCATCGACAACGGTAAGAAAATCTGGTGGGATTTGCGCCTGCACCCCTTCTTCGACACCATCGAGTACCGCATCTGCGACATGATGATGCGCGCCGACGAGACCATTGCCGTGGCCGCCGTCATGCAGGCGTTGGTAGCGAAGATTTATAAGCTGAAAGTACAAAACCTGAATTTCCGGCTTTATCGCAGCGCCCTGATTAAGGAGAACAAATGGCGCGCTGCGCGCTACGGTATCAACGGCACGCTCATCGACTTTGGCTCGCAGGAAGAAAAGCCCGCCCGCCAGCTTATTCTAGAATTGCTCGACTTTGTCGACGATGTGCTCGATGACCTAGGCAGTCGCCACGAAGTAGAATACGTGTTGAAAATGCTGGAAATGGGTACCGGCGCCGACCGGCAACTCGCCGTTTTTCACCAAACCGGCGACCTCACTAAAGTAGTAGATTACATTCTCAGCGAAACGACGCACGGGCTCTAAGCGGCCCGTGCCTGGTTCCAACGAACTTATTATTAATTTGCTATCGTTATTTCAAACAACCCTCTATCTATCTGGTTTACTAAGATTATCTTTTAGCCTATGCCTACCTTTCGTATTGCCGTCTTAGATTTATACAATAATACCCGTAACGAGGGTATGCGTTGTATTTACCAGCTCTTGCGCCGCGCCGAAGCAGCTCACCACGTCACGTTTGCGGTCGACACCTTTAATGTTCGGGCCGAAAACCAAGTACCCGGCCTCGACTACGACATCTATATTTCGAGTGGTGGCCCCGGTAGTCCTCTCCCCTCTACCGAAGCTTGGGAGCCGCCGTACTTTCAGTTTATCGACTCGCTGCTGGCCTACAACCAGACGGCTGAGCGCAAAAAGCATTTGCTTTTGATTTGCCATTCGTTTCAGTTGGTGAGTCGGCACCTAGGGCTAGGTGAGGTGAGCAAGCGCAAGTCTACCTCTTTTGGGGTGCTACCCGTGCACCTCACCCCTGCGGGTGAGGCCGACCCGGTACTCGACCAGTTGCCCGAGCCCTTTTATGCCGTCGATTCGCGTGATTATCAGCTCACTGATGTGAGTGAGGAGCGGCTAGCCGAGCTAGGGGCGTCGGTGCTGTGCCTGGAAAAGGAGCGGCCACACGTGCCGCTGGCGCGGGCTGTCATGGCCATCCGCTTTTCGCCCGAAGTACTTGGCACGCAGTTTCACCCCGAGGCCGATGGCGAAGGCATGCTGCGCTACATGCTCACCGATGAGCGTAAGCAGCAGGTAATCACGGCCTACGGTGAAGACAAGTACCACGACATGGTGCGTCTGCTAGCTGACCCAAACGCTATTGAGCGCACCGAAAACGTACTCGTTCCTACCTTCTTGCGCCGAGCGCTGGTGCAGCTTGGCGAGTTGGCGCTGGCCTAAGACAGTATCAATCTGATGGCTACTATTTTGCTTACCTAGGTCCACTTACTGGCGCGAACCTGACCGTTCGCGCCATTTTTTTGCTCGTCATTTTCTCCGCATGATTCCCGCTGCTCGCCACTTATTCAACGCCGCTTTCACGCCCGAAAAATACCTGGAAATGCTGGCCGATATCGACCAGCAGCTGCCAGGGCAACTAGATTTTCGCGTGGCCGAAACTCCTGTTTTTGTACCGGCCAGCTTGCGCGATAAGCTGATTCAGGCGGGCCAGGACATCATTGCTATTATTCAGCAGCCCAATTTCAAGCAGCTCACGGAGCAGGCTATCCCGGACCACCAGCGCGTACCCCACGAAGACGAGCATGCGGAGTTTTTAACGTTTGACTTCGCGGTGTGCCGGGGGGCAGATGGCGAGCTGGAGCCTCAGCTCATCGAAATGCAAGGGTTTCCGTCGCTCTACGCGTTTCAGTCGTGGCTACCCGCTATTTTCAGAAAGCACTACCCGATTCCGGAAGCGGTAACGCCTTTCCTGGAAGTAGCTGATGTGGAAGCCTACCATGCCGAAATGCGGAAGTTACTATTAGCTGATGAGGAGCCAGAAAATGTCATTCTTTTGGAGCTATTTCCCAAAGAGCAGAAAACCCGGATAGACTTCATGCTGTCCAAGCAGTTTTGGGGCATTGAAGCGGTATCGCTGCCCGATGTGCGCAAGCGGGGCCGGCAATTGTTCTATGAGAAAGATGGCCGCGAGATTTTGATTAAGCGCATTTATAACCGCATCATTTTTGATGAGCTAGTACGCTACCCCGACCTACACCCCGAGTTCAATCTTATCGATGACGACGTAGAGGTAGCTTGGGTAGGCCACCCCAATTGGTTTTTCCGCATTAGCAAGTACACGCTGCCACTCATCAAGAGCCACTTCGCACCAGCTAGCTACTACTTGCACGAGCTGAAAGAATACCCAGCCGACCTAGAAAACTACGTACTCAAGCCCCTCTTTTCGTTTGCGGGCGCGGGCGTACGCCTGCATATCACGGCGGCCGACCTCGATGCCTTAGCCGACAAGCAGAACTACTTGTTGCAGCGCAAAGTGCAGTACGAACCGATAGTGCAGTCGCCCGACGGCTTAGTAAAATGTGAGATTCGCCTGCTTTATAGCTGGCCAAAAGATGATGCCAAGCCGTTGTTGCTCACGGGCCTGGCTCGCCTGAGCCGCGGCGAGATGATAGGCGTCGATTTTAATAAGAACAAGGACTGGGTGGGCGGCACCACACCAATGTTTGAGCGATAGGCTTGGCTCGCTATTTTCTGATATCTAGAGGCCTAGCAACCATAATTATTGGCCCTGCGTATTGCCGAGCCAACGATTCTTCTTTTGCCTCTCCTTATGTCAACACTTGCTCAACGCGGCTTCGAGATTTCTAAAAACGCACTTTTCAGCAAACTCATCGGCCGCAGTTCTCGGCTACTCAGTAAGCCCTTTAAAATAGCCTTTGTCCTTAACGAGGCCGCCGACAAGCTGGCGGATAAGAACAGCAAGCAAAATAAATTTGCGCAGCTATTCAACACGGGGCATACGCTGGTGCGGCTGGTGCGCCACTACGTTAGTGGCGAGTACCGGCAAATCCAAACTAGCACCATTGTTTCGGGCTTGGGGGTGCTTCTCTACGTAATCTCGCCCATCGACCTCGTTCCCGACTTTATCCCGGCGCTTGGCTTTCTCGACGATCTGAGCCTGATAAGCTGGTTTATTGGCAAGTTCCACGTGGAAATTACCCACTTTCAGGAGTGGGAGCAGACGGGCGCCCAAACCCTGTCGCACGCTACCCCAGCCCAGGGCGACCGCTCGCTACCTGCCGTAGCTGAGCTAGGTCACTCATAGGCTGCCAGAATAAAAAAAGGCGCGTTAGCATTGATAATCAGCACATTGATTATCAATGCTAACGCGCCTTTTAGCGAAATAAGGTTGACCGTAGGGTATAAATTCGCTCAATAATTTCGACTACTTTCAAGCCATCATGCGCGTTGGTAGCCACGTGGGAACCTGCTTGCACGGCTTGCACTACGTCGTCAATCACGTGCCCGTGGTTGGCAGCTGAGCCCTGGTAGGTACCATAGTCGTTGGCGGCGTTGGTGGCAGGTAGAGCAGGTAGCTCGTACTCCTGCAAGTGGCAATATTCGACTTTGTCGAGGTACTGCCCCCCTATTTTGAGCGAGCCACGCTCGGCCACCACCGTCAGGGAGCTTTCGAGGTTGCGGTCCCACACGGCCGTGCTGTAGCTGAGCGTGCCACTACCACCCCGCACAAGGTCAAATGTGATGAGGCCGCTATCCTCGAAGCTAGTAATACCTTGGTGCACAAAATCTTGAAAACGCGCACTGATATTAGTAATATCCCCAAATACCCAGTACAACAGGTCTACAAAGTGGCTAAACTGCGTAAACAGCGTGCCGCCATCCAGTGCCTGCGTGCCGCGCCAGCCGCCGGGCTGGTAATAGCGCGCATCGCGGTTCCAGAAGCAGGTGAGCTGCACCAGGAAAACCTGGCCTAGGTGCCCACCTTCGTGAAGCTGTTTGAGCCAGGCTGCAGGCGGCGAGTAGCGGTTTTGCATTACCCCAAACACTGATTTGCCAACTTGGTGCGCCGTCTGCAACACCAGCTCGGCATCGGCGGCGCACAGCGCAAGTGGCTTTTCTACAACCACGTGCAGGCCGTGGCGTAGGCCAGCCATAGCTTGACTAGCATGCAAGCCATTGGGCGTGGCTACCGTAAGCACATCTACCGCAGGCCCTTGTGCTAGGTACTCTTCCAAAGACACATAAAAGGGCACGCCAGGGAAGGCTACTGCTAGCGCGGGGCGCAATTCTGCGCGCACATCAATAAGAGCGACTAACTGCGCGCTGGGGTGGCGAGCCACTAGCGCAGCGTGGCGGTGGCCGATGTGGCCGACCCCACAAATAGCAAACCGAACTTTAGCTGTTGAATAAGTCACAAGCGAATATCAAACCGCGAAGAAAGCACGAACGCTCGCTAGCACATAGTCAGCTTGCGCGGCCGTCAGCGCTGGGTGCAAGGGCAAGGACACTACCTGCTGACACAATTGCTCGGCCACCGGAAACTGCCCAGCTAGGTAGCCTAGGTAAGCGTAGGCCGGCTGCTGGTGCACAGGCCGCGGGTAGTAAACGGCGCTCGGTATGCCGTGTGCCGCCAAGTGCTGCCGCAAAGCATCTCGGCAGACAACTCCTTCTACACGAATAGTATACTGATGAAAAACGTGACTACTACGTGGGTCACGAACCGGAATTTGTAAGCCCAGCACTTGGCTTAGGCCAGTATCGTAGCGAGCACCTAGGGCTTGGCGAGCGGCCTGCGCAGCCGGCAGATGCCGCAGCTTCACCCGCAGCAGGGCTGCTTGCAACGTATCGAGGCGCGAGTTGAGGCCAATGTGCTGGTGGTGATATTTCTGCGTTTGGCCATGGTTGGCCAGCTGCTGTAGTAGGCTGGCGCGAGCCGCATCGCGGGTAAAAAGTGCGCCGCCATCGCCGAAGCAACCGAGATTTTTACTCGGGAAAAAGGAGGTGGTGCCCACCTCCCCTACCGTACCGGCATGAGCAACTTCGCCGCTGGCAAAGGTAAAAACCGCTCCTAAGGCTTGGGCGTTGTCCTCCACCAAGGCGACGCCCGCCGCCGAGCAAATTGGCTTTAGGCTTTCCAAATCAGCACACTGCCCAAACAGATGCACGGCCACTACCGCTCCAGTACGCGGTGTAAGGGCCGCGCGCACCGCAGCCGGGTCTAGCATGAAGGTATCGGGCCGCACATCGGCCAGTACGGGGCGTAGCCCTAGCAACGCTACTGCCTCCAGAGTAGCTATGTAAGTGAATGCTGGCACGATAACTTCCGCCCCCGGCGGCAGCCCCAGGCTCAACAAGGCCAGCGTCAAGGCATCGGTACCGTTGGCACAGGGCACCACGTGCGCCCCACCCAGCCAGTTCCCTAGGTCGCTGGCAAATGCCTGTACTGCTGGCCCTTGAATAAAGGCTGCTTCCTGCACGGTAGCTTGCCAGGCAGCATCCAGCTCCGCTTGGTAAGACGCGTGTTCGGCCGCAAGGTCGAGTAGCGAAATGGGAGCGGGTGGCAGCAAGGCGGTAAGCAGAAACGGTAAACTCGGCTTAAAGATACTGGCCGGTTAGCAGCCTACTCCTTCTCGCAATAACCAAAGTAGCTTAAGAGCATCTAGCGCCTTTAGCGAAGGCTTTTTACTGAGCAGGTTGTGCCGTAGTAGCGGCTCGCTCAGCGTTAAGGCTGCCTGTAGGCCGGCAGCTAAGCGGGCCCGCTGCAGGCGCCGAACAACCTGGACCAAGCGGCTGCTCACTCCCAAGTTATCCTCGCGCAGCAACTGAGCCAAGTTGTGCACGGCCTGCTCCGATTTTTCCAGAAAAGCGACGGCTGTTTCCAAACCAGCGTGGACAATGGGATTATCTAGGTGATAGAGTGGCACGCCGGCCGCCGCAAGCTGCCAACCTAGCTTCGTGTCTTCGTGGCCATAGCCGCAAAGGCTTTCATCGAGCGGAAACTGTAATAATAATGACCTAGTGATTAATAAGTTATTTACTAACAACTGGTCGTGGGCTGCGGCTTGGCGCTGCATAAGTGACCGAGCTTCACGTTGTCGGCCATACAGCCACCGCAGCCGCAATGCGGGCTCAGCTGGCGCTTGGTCGGCGTAGCGCACCCCTCCGGCTACTACTGGCCCTTGGCTGCTGGCAACGGCGTAGCGCGCCAAATAGTGGCTAGCGAGCACTTGGCTCGTATTGTCGAGCAACAATACCCATTCGTGTTTAGCACTAGCTACTAGCTGATTGCGCACTGCGGCGCGGCCCACGTTAGCTGCTAGCTCCTGATACACTACCCTAGGAAGGGCAGCTAGCAGTCGGTTTGCCCTGCGGTATTCCTCATCCGAGCCATCGTCAAGCAGTCTGATTTCGGTGGGGCCCGGCCAGTCAGGCAGTTGCGCCCGCAAGGCGTGCACCAATTCCGTTACCTCGCGATTAAAAACCGGAATAAGGATGGAGAGGCCAGCCATTACTAGACGCCACCTAGCACTATTTCTGCCCCGAATCTAGCAGCTCCCCGCCCTGGCACGTGAGCACGCGGTGCGGAAATCTATCAATCAGCTGGAAGTTGTGCGTGGCCATGAGCACGGCGGTACCCGCGTGGTTTATCTCCGTGAACAGTTCCATGATACCATCGGCTACTTCGGGGTCGAGGTTGCCGGTGGGCTCGTCGGCGAGTAGTAGCACGGGCTCGTTGAGTAGGGCGCGGGCAATAACCACGCGCTGCTGCTCGCCGCCCGAGAGACGGTGCGGCATGCGGTTGCCCACGCCGCTAAGACCTACTTGCGTGAGTACTTCCTGAATGCGCTGCTGCTTGCGCGCCTTACCGCTCCAGCCGGTGGCGTTTAATACAAACAACAGATTTTCAGTTACCGTCCGGTCGGATAGCAATTGAAAATCCTGAAATACAATACCTAGCTTACGGCGCAGATAGGGCACTTTGCCTATGGGCAGCTTGGCTAGGTTAAACCCGGCTACTTCACCCGTACCTACTAGTAGCGGTAGGTCGGCATACAGGGTTTTGAGCAGCGACGACTTGCCCGAACCCGTGCGGCCCACTAGGTAAGCAAACTCGCTCTTGGCCAGCGTAAACGTAACGCCCGCCAACACGGCGCGCTCCTCTTGGGTCACGGTCGCATCGCGCAGCTCTAGAATCGGCTCGGTCATGGTCTTTTAGAGTTCGAGCTTACGCAGCTTGCCAAATTCCAGCTCGGCAATAACGGCTGCCAATGGCACTTCCTGCCCTTCTAGGCCGTAGCGGTGCAAATCCTTCAACGGTCGGTCGGCGCGGAAATACGCAATCAGCACGAACTGCTCGTCGCGCAACTGGATGTAGTCCGGGATTTTGGCCTTGCCTTTTACTTTGATGATATACACTGCCTGGGAATTATGAATTAAAAAATTATGAGTTATGAATTAGCGAGTTAAGAATTTCAGTTCAGTGATTCATAACTCATAATTTTTAATTCATAATTTAATTAAGCGTTTACTTTCTTGTGGTCGGCCAGGAAGGTGGCTAAGCCCTTGTCCGTCAGCGGGTGGTTGAGCAGACCGGTGATAACGTTGAGCGGGCAGGTTACGACATCGGCACCTAGCTCGGCGCACTGAATGAGGTGCGGCACGTGGCGCACGCTGGCGGCCAGTACTTCGGTAGCATAGCCGTAGTTGGCAAAAATCTCAATAATCTGGGCAATCAGACCCAGGCCGTCGGCGCCGATATCATCGAGGCGGCCTACGAAGGGCGACACGTAGGTAGCACCTGCTTTGGCGGCTAGCAGAGCTTGGCCAGCCGAGAAGATGAGCGTACAGTTGGTCCGGATACCTTTGTCGCTGAAGTATTTGATGGCTTTTACGCCTTCTTTAATCATCGGCACTTTCACCACGATGTTGGGGTGCAGGTCGGCCAGGGCCTCGCCCTCGCGGATGATGCCTTCGTAGTCGGTGGCAATCACTTCGGCCGACACATCGCCGTCTACAATATCGCAGATGGCTTGGTAGTGCGCCATTACGGCATCAGTGCCGCGAATGCCTTCCTTAGCCATCAGCGAAGGATTGGTAGTGACACCGTCGAGCACGCCTAGGTCTACGGCTTCTTGAATCTCGGCTAGGTTGGCCGTATCGATGAAAAACTTCATTTGTAGAATGTTAGCTAGTACCTGCTGGTTGCTAGCCTTTTTGTAAAGAACCTGGTCGTGGCTTTAGCGCTTTGGCCAAAAACAAAACCGGCCCAAAGCTACGCGCCGACTGCCCAAAACCGGCAGGCAAACGCGGCTCTGGGCCGGTCGGAAAAGACAAAAAAAGCGAGCCAAAATCGCACCGCTCAACCACCTACCCTTGCTGCCTTCCGGCCCTGGGGGAGTTCAGCAGGAGCTGGTCGTTCTGACTCGCCGGTGCAAAGGTACACCCATCTTGCGCAGATTCATGCGCTTTTTCCTTTTTTAAGACCGCTGAGCAGCCTTAGCTGACCTAATGCACAGATTGTCGGGCAGAAATAGTTAGCAAAGCCTTTACAAGTAGTGGTGGCTATTCGGCACCTAGGGCTACCGGGCGGCCCTTTTGGGCCCTACCTTTGTGCCCCATGCAGCAGATTCTAATTCTAGACTTCGGCTCGCAATACACGCAGCTCATTGCCCGGCGCATTCGCGAGTTGCACGTTTTTTGCGAGATTCATCCCTACACCCACGCCCCCCAGCTGGCCGCGCGCATTGCCGCCGGCGACGACAGCTTGCGGGGCGTTATTCTTTCGGGCTCACCCTGCTCGGTGCGCGATGCCGACTCGCCTAACCCCGACCTAAACGGTATTTTGGGCAAAGTGCCCGTGCTCGGCATTTGCTACGGCGCGCAGCTGCTAGCCCAGCAGGGCGGCGGCGAGGTGCTACCAGCTACCATTCGGGAGTATGGCCGGGCGCGGCTGACTTCATTGGAGGAAGCTTCTCCCCTACTCACCGGTCTGCACCTCGATACGCAGGTCTGGATGTCGCACGGCGACACTATCAAGACCTTACCAGCTGCCTACAATATCATTGCCAGCACACCTGAGGTAGCCGTAGCCGCCTACCAGCTGCCCGGCCAGGAAACCTACGGCATCCAGTTTCACCCCGAGGTAACGCACTCGACCGAGGGCAAGCAACTGCTGGCCAACTTCGTGGTCAATATCTGCGGCTGCGACCAAAGCTGGACGCCCGAGCACTTCGTAGACTCGATGGTGGAGGCGCTGCAAAACACCATCGGCCCCGATGACCAGGTAATCCTAGGTCTGTCGGGCGGCGTCGATAGCAGCGTGGCGGCGCTGCTGCTGCACCGCGCCGTAGGGCCGCGCCTACACGGCATTTTTGTAGATAACGGCCTGCTGCGGCAGGATGAATTTGCCTCGGTACTAAAGGCTTACGAAGGCCTAGGACTGAACGTAACCGGCGTGAATGCCGCACCTGAGTTCTACGCTGCGCTGGCGGGTGTTTCCGACCCTGAGCTAAAGCGCAAAGCCATCGGCCGCACGTTCATTGAGGTATTCGACCGCGAGGCGCAGAAGGTAGAAGGCGCTCGCTGGCTGGCCCAGGGCACTATTTACCCCGACGTAATTGAGTCGGTATCGGTGCACGGCGGCCCGGCCGTAACCATCAAGAGCCACCACAACGTGGGCGGCTTGCCCGAGAAAATGAACCTCAAAATCGTGGAGCCCTTGCGGATGCTCTTCAAGGATGAGGTGCGCGAGGTGGGCGCCACCCTAGGCCTGCCCGCCGACATTCTCAACCGCCACCCCTTCCCCGGCCCTGGCTTGGGCATCCGCATCCTCGGCGATATCACGCCCGAGAAAGTGGACCTACTCCAGCGCGCCGATGGCGTGTTCATCAACCTCCTCAAAGAGCGTGGCCTTTACGCTACCACGTGGCAGGCCGGCGCCATGCTGCTGCCCGTGCAAAGCGTAGGCGTGATGGGCGACGAGCGCACCTATGAGCGCGTGGTGGCCCTGCGCGCCGTGACCAGCGTAGATGGTATGACCGCCGACTGGGCGCACCTACCCTACGATTTCCTGGCTGAGGTGAGCAACAAGATTATCAATCAGGTACGCGGTATCAACCGCGTAGTGTACGATATCTCGAGCAAGCCCCCAGCTACGATTGAGTGGGAATAAGGACCGCAGATTCAAACGGATTTAATAGGATGTAACGGATACGCCTGCTAAAGCAGGCTGACTAAGGTAATAGAAAAAGGAAAAGGGCTGCCCAAGGGTGGCCCTTTTTTGTGTGCAGTATAAATTAACAACTTATCACCTATTTTCGCCAGCTTAGGCAGCCTGCCGCCGGCAGGCGTATCCGTTACATCCTATAAATCCGTTTAAATCTGCGGTCAAGTCTGTGGTCTGGCATTGCCTCCAACATCTCCCTGACGAAGGCCCTGGCTATGCGGCCGAGTGGCTGGCGGCGCAGGGCCATTCGCTCACGTTTACGCGGCTATTTGAGCCAGAACCTACATTTCCGGCGCTGGCCGATTTTGATGGATTGCTGATTTTGGGCGGAGCCATGAGCGTGCACGACGAAGAAATCTTCCCGTGGCTACGCGCTGAGAAGGCTTTTTTGCAGCAGACACTGCGGGCCGGTAAGATTACGCTGGCCATCTGCCTAGGGGCACAGTTGGTGGCGCAAGCGCTCGGTGGCGATGTCCACCGCAATCACGAGCCAGAAATTGGCTATTGGACGGTGCGCTTTTCGGCTAAAGCACTTACCCACCCCCTACTACGCGGCTGGCCTGACAAAGCCGCCGTGCTGCACTGGCATGTCGACACCTTTACAGTGCCGCCGGGCGCGCTACGCGTGGGCATGTCGGCTGGGTGCGCGGCCCAGGGGTTCGTGTGGGGTGATGGCATCATCGGCCTCCAGTTTCACCCCGAAATGACGGAGGACATGGTAGAAAAGCTGATAGCTTTCGAAGGCCACGAAACAGCCGAAGAACAAGAGTTTGTGCAAACGTCGGTGCAAATTCGGGCTAAACTAAAATCGGGCTGGAAGGGCCGCAAGCTACTAGAATCGCTGCTGGCAAATATGGTGGCACTACATGAAAGCGAGACCACATATTAACCGCAGATTCAAACGGATTTGTAGGATGAAACGGATACGCCTGCTAAAGCAGGCTGTCTAAGCTGGTGCAAAGAAGCGACAGCCTGCCAATTAATATGACGTGCAAAAAAGGCCACCCAAAGGTGGCCTTTTTCATTTTTCTATTCTCATAGTCAGCCTGCTTTAGCAGGCGTATCCGTTCCATCCTACAAATCCGTTTGAATCTGCGGTCTAAAACCCTTTAGGAAGTTCAATTCCCTTAATTGTTTTATATAAGCTCAACGCGTTTTGGTCGGTCATGCCGGCCACGTAGTCGGTGAGCAGCAGAATTTGCTCGTAGGCTGACGCGCCAGCCTGCGGGCCGATAGCTCGGAACTGATTGGGTAGCAAATCGAGGAGCTTGCGCGAGCGGTGGTTTTCCTTCTTGTCGAAAATGGCGTGCAAAAATGCATCGAGCAGGCCGCCGAGTACTTCAAAGCCCGCCGCTTCTATTTCTAGCACCGGACGCGAGCGGTAGAGTTTGGCTATGCTCAGGCGTTGAATCTCTTGCAGATACTCGTAGCCGCTTAGCTCCTTTACCAGCGAGGCATCGTAGGTGCCACCTAGGATATCGAGCGCGTGCTGCGCAAAACGGGTGGCCGCTTCATCGACGAGCTGGCCGATGAGCATGGCGCGTAGGTAGCCTAGTTCCTCTTGCCAATCGCGCCAATGCAGGCCGCCACTGCGTTTGGGACGGGCGTTGGGCGCCGCGGCGCGAAGGTCACGCAGCAGACCTAGACCACGCTCGTGGTCAATAAGACCAAGCTTGAGGCCATCCTCAAAGTCGATGATGCGGTAGCAAATATCATCGGCCGCTTCAACCAAAAAGGCCAGCGGGTGACGGTGGTAGAAGCCAGCCGCCGCGTCTTTAGGCAGCAGGCCCAGCTCCTCAGCCACTAGTTTGAAGTGCGGGTTCTCGGTCTGGAAATGACCGTATTTTTTCTCGCTCGCACCGTTCTTTTTGTGGGTAGCGTCAACCACCGAGGGGCGCGGATACTTGGTAAATGCCCCCAGGGTTGCATAGGTAAGCCCCAGCCCGGCCGAGCCGCTGCTGAGCGCCGGATACGTGTGCGTGAGGATGCGAAAGCCCGCCGCGTTGCCCTCAAAATGCTGTAAATCGCTTTGCTCGGCGGCGCTGAGGCCGGTGATAAAGCGCTCGGCCTCCCGCGAGGCGAAGTAGGCCGAAATAGCATCCTCACCCGAGTGGCCGAAGGGCGGGTTGCCGATGTCGTGGGCCAGGCAGGCCGAGGCTACGATGTCGCCGCAGTCTTGGGCGAAGTCGGGCAACTCGTCGGCAATGCTGGGGTCGCTTTCGAGTACGCGGCGGGCCGATAGGCGACCTAGGGAGCGGCCCACGCAAGCCGTTTCAAGCGAATGCGTGAGGCGGGTATGCACAAAGTCGGTTTCGGGCAGCGGCATCACCTGCGTCTTGCGCTGCAAGCGCCGGAAGGCCGACGAAAACACGACCCGGTCATAGTCAGCTAGGTAGGGCGAGCGGCCAGGCATGGGCACTTCGGCGGGGCGGTCGGGGTAGCGGCGGGTGGAGAGCAGGCGAAACCAGGACATGTAACAGGTATCCAGTAGTAGTTAACAGCTGACAGGAAAGGAAAGCAAAGGAACGTCATGCTACCCTTGCTGAAGCATCTCACCTGCCCCGTTACCTATGCAAGGAATCACCACGCCACACGTAGTACTGCGCTATGTGTTGACTACTGTTCTTTTGTTGGCCCTTTTAGCCTACTCTCGGCAATGAAATACCGCTTACCCCTAGTATTTGCCTTACTCAAAATTGTCTCGGGCCTGCTGCTGGCCGGCTACGGCACCTACGAACTGCACCGCGATGAATACCTGTACCTCGACTACGGCCGGCACCTGGCCTGGGGCTACATCGAGGTGCCGCCCCTCACGGCGCTGCAAAGCTGGGTCACGCTGGCGATGGGCGGGGGATTTTTCTGGGTAAAAGCCTGGCCGCTGCTGTGGGGCGCGCTTACTATTTATGTGGTGGTGCGCTTGGTGCAGCGCCTAGGTGGCGGGCCATGGGCGCAGGCGCTGGCGGGGGTGTGCTACCTCACCACCGCTTATGGCCGGGTTAACCTGCTATTTCAACCCAATGCCTTTGAGATATGTAGCTTCACGCTGGCTACTTACCTATTGGTGCGGCACGCCCAACCCGACGGACGGCCCCGGCACCTGTACTACCTAGGGCTGGTGCTAGGGCTAGGCGTGCTCAATAAGTACACGACGTTCTTTTTTGGGGCGGCCACGCTGGGGGCCTTGTTACTCACGGCGCCGCGCGCATTTGGGCGGCGGCCCATTTGGGTGGCAGCGGGGCTATGGCTGCTGGTAGCGGCCCCCACCCTGCTGTGGCAAGTGGCGCACGGCTTACCATTTCGCCACCACATGGCGCTGCTGCACGACGAGCAGCTGGTAAACACAACCCTAGGTGGCTTTTGGAAAGAGCAGCTACTGATGAACCTGCCAGCGCTGCTGGTATGGGTACCGGGGCTATGGGCGGCACTGCGCGGCCGGCTCGTGCCCGCCGCCCGCGTGGCGGGTATAGTGTACGTGAGCGGAATGCTGATTCTGAATCTATTGCATGGCAAAAGCTACTACGCCCTAGGTTACTACCCGGCGCTGTTTGCGGTAGGCGCGGTGTGGTGGCAGGCGCAGCTGGTGGCCCGGCCCCGGCTGCGAGTAGCGCTGTTGGTGCTGCCGTTTGCATTGCTCGCCCCGATAGTGTTCGACATTTATCCCATTTTACCACCTCCGCAAATGGTGCGCCTTGGCCAGCGGCCTGCACACCAAAAACTAGGCATGAACCGCTGGGAAGACGGCGAAATGCACCCGCTACCCCAGGACTACGCCGACATGCTGGGCTGGCACGAGTTGGCCGATAAAACCTGGCTGGCGTACCAATCGCTCCCCGACTCGACGCGGGCCCTCACGCTGATTAAGTGCGACGACTACGGCCAAGCTGGGTCCATCAACTACTACAACCGCCACCGTGCTATGCCCGCTGCCACCAGCTTCAATGGCAGCTATCTATACTGGTTTCCGGCCCAGCCTCAGCGCCCCTGGCGGCACCTGCTGCTCGTGGGCGAAGGCCATCCAGAAGAACTGGTTTCTCATTTTCAGACCTTCCGCAAGGTAGGCGAGATTACAAATCCCTATGCTCGCGAACGGGGCGTTACCATCTACTTAGGCACCGAGCCCGATGCGGCCCTGCTGGCCCGTGCTGCCGCCGAGCACCGCCACGAGCTAGCGGCCTGGGAAGGCGGCCTGAAGTAGTAGCACTACCCCGGCTCTGGGTAGCTCCCGCTGCAAAGGGAAATTGATTTTCCCAGCGCTACTTACTCCTCCCGCTCAATGGCTGTTTCTACGCGCCCCAGCAGCCGCACTGTGGCGTAGCCAATGAGCAAAAATGCCCAAAAAACTACTGTTACGCCCCAAGTCTGCCAGTTGTGGAAAGGGTGCAAAAAGCGCTGCACGATGTCGTAGAATAAGGTAAACGGGTTGCTAAGAATATCCCAGGAATTGAACCGCAAATACCGCCCTAGGTACACCCCAAACGCACTGAGGCCCAGCGCCACCGTGGCAAAGCCCCAGCCTGCCCAAAAGCCCAGCCGTTGCCGTACTAACGTGTGCATGTCCATGAGCGAAGAGTAAGCCAGCATCAGGCCGTTCCAGGCGCAGGACATGATGAGTGCTAGGTCGTACCAATACGGCACGCCGGGGCGTGGCTCGAGGTGAAAAAGGTCAGTGACGAGGTAAGGCGCATTGGGGAAGAACAGCAGCCACACTACGCCCACTGGTAGCAGCAGCCGCGCCTTAGGCCGGTGGGCCGCCAGGTGGATGGCCGCGCTCAGCGCAAATGGAATAGCGGCCAGAAATAGATTCCAGAGCAGAAAAACGAACGTCAATTGCTGCGTGAGCAGCACCCGCACTGCCACGAGCACAAAGCTCAGGGCCAGTGACAACCCTAGTGCCAGCAGCAGCGGCAGGCGGTGGCGCAGGGCAGGCATCGATAGAGGCATGGCAAGGGACATGAGCACAGTATAAAGAGGAGAATACGCTAAAGTAGAGCGCTGAGGTGAGCAAGTTGCGTGCCGGCCCCTCCCAGTGGCACGTACCTTTGCGGCAGCTAACGCGGCTGCTTCGCCGTTTCAGTACCACATGACTCACTTTTATCGGGCCGTTCCTTCGTCGCTGCGGCGGCTCCTGCTGCTATGGCCTTGGGCCCTGCTAAGCCTGAGCGCCGCTGCGCAGGGCCAGCTTACCCGCTACCAAACCGCCAAAACTCAACTCGACCAGGGCCGCTACGCCGTAGCCATGCAAGAGCTGCAGCCGTTGACGCAACCAGTCAACCATTTTGCCAAGGCCCCTGATGCGGCCTACATCTACGCCGTGGCCGCCACCCGCCTCGGGCAGTGGGCCGAGGCCGAGCAGATGCTCAATCTCATCCGCAACCAGTACCCTACCTACGCGGGCCTCAATGAGGTGCTATACTTACAAGGCCAGGTGTCGTTTGAGCAGGGCGACTACGACACGGCGCTGCGCACCCTAGGGCAGCTACCGGCCGAGCAATACGCCGCGCTGCGCGAGGCTATGCAGGCCAGCTACTTAGCGAAGCTAAAAGACCGCGCTGTCTGGCAGCGCCTGCGGCAGCGCTACCCCCAGAGCAAGCTTGTGGGCCGGCTCTACGCCGACTTTCTGCTGGCTAGTGCCCCGCTCCTCGACGCCGACCGCCAGCAGCTCGACGCCCTCATCACGCAGTTCAAGCTCGAGCGCGGCCGCTATACCGCGGTGCTAGCTAGTGCGCCAGTGGCTCCTAAGGTCTTGCCCCGCAAAGGCACTTACAACATTGGGGTGCTGCTGCCTTTCGAGTTGCAAGACAACACTTGGCAGACCCGGCGCAAAAACCAATTTGTAACTGACCTCTACGCTGGCCTGCGCCTAGCCCAAGACTCCTTGCAGCGTGCCGGGCACCCGGTGCAGCTATTTGCCTACGACACGGGCGCCGATACGCTGACCCTAAAGTCGGTGCTGGCCCTGCCCGAACTCGCGGGCATGGATATGATTGTCGGACCGGTGTATAAGTCGGGTGCCAAGCTAGTAGCTCGCTTCGCTCGCGAGCACCAGATAGTGTGCATTAACCCGCTCTCGCAAGATGCAAGCTTGGTGCTCGACAATGCCTACCACTACCTCTATATGCCCAGCGCAGCTACGCAGGGCCGGCTCGCGGCGCAGTTTGCAGCCACAGCCTTTGGCACTGGCCGCCCAGCCATCTTGCTGCACGAAGACGTAAAAGATGACAACGAGTTTGCCCTAGCCTACCAGGCGGCTTACGAAGAAGCGGGCGGTAAAATATTGACTTCACGCGCTTTTCGCCCCGACGACCCAGCCAGCCTCACGGCGGCCTATACCGGCCTCGACCTTGCCGGGGCCAGCCATTTGGTAGTGGCCTCCGACCACCGCAAGGCTGGTCCACCCGCCTTTGCGGCCCTAGGTACGGTGCCCAGCGCTACCCGCCCGGCCCTGCTGGCGCCCGGTGCCTGGCTCGACAACCCTAGCCTAGGCGCTGGCCAGCTCGGCGGCGCCAGCGTGTACTATTATCACCCCAAGTACTTCGATGCGCAGCGCCCTAGCTACCGCCGCTTTCGTCAGCTGTACCTAGCCAAGCAAAACCTGCCGCCCTCCAATTTTGCCAGCCAAGGCTTTGAACTACTACTATTTTTTGGCTCGGCGCTCCAGCAGTTTGGGCCAGCCTTTCAAAGTGGGCTAGCGACCGCACCCCCGTTGCCGGGTGCCATTTTCGAGGGCCTGTCTTACCCCGGCGGCGCTCACGACAACCAAGTGGTGCCAATTGTGAAACTCAGCAACCTGGAATTTCAGCTCGTGCGGTAGCCTCTCAGTGCGTGGTAATTGGTGCTTAGGGCCCAGATTCATAAACCATCTTCTAAGCTCCAAGCGTTACCAATCAAGCACCAACGGCTAAGCACTAGGCACCAATAACTAAGCACTAATACAGAATGACTACCTCTGAAAACCTTTTTGCCCGCGCTCAGGAGCTGATTCCGGGCGGAGTCAACTCGCCCGTACGCGCCTTTCGAGCGGTAGGCGGCGCTCCCATCTTTATGCAGTCGGCCGAAGGCGCCTGGCTTACCGATGTCGATGGCAATAAATACGTTGACCTTATTAATTCCTGGGGCCCGATGATACTCGGCCACGCGCCCGCCGTGGTGCTCGATGCCGTGCGCGAGGCGCTGCCCCACTCGCTCTCGTATGGCGCGCCTACCCGGCGTGAGGTCGAACTGGCCGAGCTGCTCATCGAGATGGTGCCGAGCGTGGAGAAAGTACGCCTCGTAAACTCTGGCACCGAGGCTACCATGTCGGCCATTCGAGTAGCGCGGGGCTACACCGGCCGCGACAAAATCCTCAAGTTTGAGGGCTGCTACCACGGCCACGGCGACTCGTTTCTTATCGCGGCGGGCAGCGGCGCGCTAACCCTAGGTGCTCCCGACTCGCCGGGTGTGACCGAAGGCGTGGCCCGCGACACCATTACAGTACCCTACAACGATATTCCGGCCCTGAAGGCCGCTATTGCCGCTAACCCTGAACAGATTGCAACCATCATCATCGAGCCAGTAGTGGGCAATATGGGGCTCGTGGCACCCGCACCGGGCTTCTTGGCCGAATTGCGGGCGCTGTGTACCCAACACGGCATTGTGCTGCTCTTTGATGAGGTGATGACTGGCTTCCGCCTTGCTCCAGGCGGTGCACAGCAGTTGTTTGGCGTCACGCCGGATATGACGACCCTAGGCAAAATCATCGGTGGCGGCCTGCCCGTAGGCGCCTACGGTGGCCGGGCCGACATTATGAACCAAGTAGCCCCCGCCGGCAAGGTATACCAGGCTGGCACCCTTTCAGGCAACCCCTTGGCTACGGCCGCGGGCCTGGCCCAGCTGCGCTACCTACACGAGCATCCCGAAGTATACACCCAACTCGAAGCCACCACCGCACGCCTAGCCGACGGCACCCGCCAGATTGCGAAAGACCTCGGCCTGAATTACACGGTTAACCGCGTGGGCTCGATGTTCAGCCTGTTCTTTACATCTGAGCCGGTAAACAACCTGGAGGATGCTAAAAAGGCCGACCTCCCGGCGTTTGGGCGCTACTTCCACGCCATGCTGAGCCGAGGTATTTACTTGGCACCCTCGCAGTTCGAGGCCCTGTTTATCTCCACGTCCATCACCGACGAGCTGGTAGATAAGTACCTAGGCGCCTGCCGCGAGTCGCTCATTGAGGCGCACGGCCTTACAATTTAACTTCACTCCGCGCCCTTCTTCACTTCTGACTTTCTGAGCCATGCGTTACTTGTGGAAACTGCTGTTGTTCGTTCCCTTCCTAGGCTTTGCCCAGGGCGAGACGCCCGCGCAGGCCAACAAAAAGCTGTTTGACCGCACCATCGATGAGCTGAACTTCCGCACGTTTGAGACGGTGTATGACAAGCACTTCACGCGCCAGAAATTTCCCGAAAACCTGCGCACCGCCACCGCCCGCCGCGAGTTTACCAACTTCGAGAACAATGCCGAGCTGCAAAAGCTGTTTCTGAACTACAACGGCGTGGCCGAGCGCTACAAAACGCATTTTGGCGGCGGCTCGCTCTCGCAGGCCGAGTTTGAAAAGCAGTTGAATGCGGTAGTGCGCGACCGCAACTTTGAGTTTTTCATTCGCGGCTTACCGCGCGATGAGCGCTCGGCCCTCATCCGAACCGAGCAGCGTATCATCAAGCAAGCGGTGGCTCGCTTTAATGCCAGCGCCGAAGCGGCCAACCCCAACGTACCCACCGCCGACGCCGAGCCCGAGCCCACTGTGGCGTCGGCACCACTCACTACTAATGGTGCGGCGACCGACGAGCCATCCCCGGCTGCCCCGGCTACCAGCGAGCCCGAGTTGCGCAGCCCAGCCGGGGCCGAGGACAGTGCCCCTGGTCCCGGCTGGGTAGGCTACCTCACGCTGCTAAGTAGCCTTGCCACGCTGGGGCTGGGTGGGTTTGCCTTGCTGAGTGTGCTACCCGAACTGCGCCGCTTACGCCGCCGCGTGCGTGAGCTGGCAGGCACTAGCAATCAAGCCACCGCTTATTCGGAATCCGACTCCGATGCACCCGACCAGGAGCCGACGGAAGTGCGCCCTAGCTTTCTGAGCCGCCTACGCGGCCCGGCAGGCGGCGAGCTACTCGCCGATAACTATGACGATGAGGAGGACGAACCTGACCCGCGCCATCCTGCGCACTAACTACCTACTCGAGTAGCGTGCCCATATTGGTGTACCCTACTACCCCTCTTATTTCCCCAGCGGGGCGGTCTCAAAGCCCGCTTAATCCGCTAAAATCTACGTAAATCCGTGATTCTGACCGACCAGCAAATCCGCGCCGAAATGGAGCGCGGCACCATTGTAGTGCAGCCCTATGACCCAAGCTGCCTAGGCACTAACTCCTACGATGTGCACTTGGGCCGCTACCTGGCCACCTACGACGCCCCCGTGCTGGACGCCCGCCGCCACAACACCATCACCACTTTCGAGATGTCGGCTGAGGAAGGCTACGTGCTTCAGCCTGGCATTCTGTACCTAGGCGTAACCGAAGAGTATACCGAAACTCACGCCCACGTACCCTTCCTCGAAGGCAAAAGCAGCGTGGGGCGCTTGGGCATCGACATTCACGCCACAGCCGGCAAAGGCGACGTAGGCTTTTGCAACCACTGGACACTGGAAATCAGCGTATCGATGCCCGTGCGGGTGTACCCGGGCATGCCTATTGGACAGCTCATCTACTTCGGCTTGCAGGGGGATGTGCAAACCTTCTACAACCGCAAGCAGTCGGCCAAGTACAACGACCGCACCGACCGGCCGGTTGAGAGCATGATGTGGAAAAACTCTTTCTAGGCAGCCTAGGTGCGGCGCTGGCGAAAGGATTAGGCTTGCTGGCCTAACCTCCGTGCTGGCTCCTTCGTTAGTACGAATGCCGGTGGCGCCAGACTTGGCACACTAGTTGGCAATTGCAAACTAAGTATCTACTCCGCATGACCTTGAAGCCTTTTTTCGCCGCCTGGTTGCTGGTTGTGGCACCAATTGCGGCTTTTGCCCAGCAGCCCGCTACTATTTCGGCCCCTACCCCGGTGGCCGTGCAAGACAAAACCCAAGCCAGCCCGCGACTTAACCCCGTGGTAGAGGCCCGGGCCGACCGCTTGAGCACGCAAATGGTGCGCGACCTTCACCTGAATAATTACCAAGCAACTCGCTTGCGGTCTATCAATACCGATAAAATCGCCAAGCTCGATGCCTTGGAGCGCCAATACGCACGTAGCCCGAAGCAGCTAGAAGAGCAGTCGAAGGTGGTGGGCCGCGAACGAGACCACGAACTTCAGGCAGTACTCACGACCGACCAATACACCAATTACTTCGACGCTCGCCAACGCTACGCCCAGTTCGATAAGAACTATGCTTCCTCCGCCTCGTCGGCCATCCTCGTCAACTCTATCCAGAATCCGGCTCCAGTGCGTGCCAACGATGCGACTATCGGCCCGGCCCGTAAAACGACCCAAAATAGCCAGCCTGCCGTGCGGCAATAAGCAGTAAAAAGCAGAAACAACCAGTATAAAAACGCCTCTGACGCTCCGTCAAGGCGTTTTTTATTTGCGCCTACCCGAAAAAATTTGTGTTCCTGTCAGTTGCTGATAGCTGCGCTTTTTAGTGGTAATGCCGTCCCTCCTACGTACCCCACAAAACGGCTGCGATAGAATATCAAATGCTCACATTTATTCAGCCATACCTGTCCTGTGCAGCCCCGGCCAACGAATGGAGCATGGGTGTGGTTATAGGTCACAGCCTACCCCAGAAATTAAATCTTTCAGATAGCTACCTCTGTATCATATGCTTGATTAGGGAATAATTAAGGCAGGGTACCTCCACTAGTACCTACCCAGTTAATCCCTTTATATATACTCAGTCAAATTTCGTAAAAAGTCCCTTAGTAACGGCACCGTTTCTCTAGTACTCGACTACCACGAATACGTTATACGGCACAAGCAAACCCCGAAAATCTACGTTAACCCTCAGGACGCCAAGAGCCGCAATCCTATCCAGCGCACTGCCTACGAAGAGGCCTATCGCATGGCTAAGCTGGTAAAAAATCAGGTAGAACAGCGCTTACTGCACCAAGGAAATGACGCAGCCCCTAGCTTCGGCCGGTAGGCTTCGTTCTTAATCTACTTCGAGGGCCTCGCAGCGACCCGCAATCATAATTGGGATAGCCTTACCAAGCACCTGCGCCAGTACACAAAAGGCAAGCTAGCATTCGGCAGCCTCACCGAGGAGTGGGTGGCCTACCTCAGTACGCAGATACAGGCTAGCACCATGCGCAGCTACATGGGGCTGCGCATGACTGGCTTGAACCTAGGTGTACGCGACAAGAAGATGCCCGCTAATCCCGGCGCAGGCGTCCGCCAGGTACGGGTGAAGGAATAGCCTCCGAAGTGCTTGAGCAATCCGCTAAGCCTTCTCCCCTCACTATGTATAAGTTATACCTATTTGCTATTCTCACACTAACTCTAGCTGATTGTGATTCCTCGACTAAAAAACGCTTGGTCGGCACCTATCACTCTACTCAGCCAAAAGGTCTGCTTTACTCGCTGGATAAGTTTTGAGCTTACCGATAGCAAATTCGTTGCCGACCTTTTATGGGCGAAGTAGCGCTAGACTATGAAGTAGCAGGTGACTACCTCTATGTTAATAGTGTGGGCGTTAAGTACCGCTCCAAAACCGTTAGTCCTACGACCCTTCGTGCTGAAGTTCATTCACCTTTCGAAGGCACTTATATTAAATTATAATAGGCGCGTTGGGTTTTCATCTTGCTAAGATCATAAAAGCCCCGACTCTTGTAGTGGAAGCGGTTTTTCCTAATTGATATACAAATCTATTGCACTGATAAACGTAGCGCCTGGGTGCCGGTACGTACGATATAAATGCCTGTCACTAGTCCAGCAGGTAGTTCTAAGAGAGCTGTACCCCCTGCATCAGCAGTAGTCGTAATGAGCGTGCGGCCGAGCGCGTCAAATACTTGAACCGTTGCATAGGGCAATGCGTCCTTGAGCGTAGTAATACGCTGTGTTGGGTTAGGTAACAATCTAAGCTTGGCCGAAACAGCAGTGAGCACGAGGGTACGCACAGGCGAATAGGTAGCGGTGTTATCCATATCTACTTGCCGAAGGCGATAGTAGCAAGGAAGACCGTCCATCGGGGGCTGAAGGTCAGTGAAGGAATAAGCCGCTGTTTGCGTGCTCGCACCACGGGCAGCCACTTGGCCAATATGTTTGAAGACGGCTCCATCACGGCTACGTTCGACTTCAAAACGTGCACTATTGCGCTCCGAAGCGGTCTGCCAAGTTAGTTGGATAGATTCACCCACTGGCGCCGCTATAAAATCCGTTAGCTCTACCGGCAATGGGCCGCTTGTATTGCCCGAAAAATAAAACTCTGAAAAGTGGTCTGTTACACTAGTTTCGGCCACAAACCACGCAGCTGTCGGGCTCACAACACTCCCGACTACCGCAAGGCTTCGTGATTCGCCCGCTGAGTTATTGCTCTGCTCGCAATCCTCAGTGACGTCACTGAACTGGGTAGCCTGAAAAGCTGCTAATGCTACGGTTGGATCGGCAGCCTGTAACCGATTAAACTCATTCACCAGCCCGTAAAAGCGCAACGCCACTGTCCGCCCATCAAAGCGCCCAGCACTAGCTATCAAGTGATAGTTGCGGTCAAAGTAGTAGTTGCCGGTAGCATCTTGACGAACAGCGACGGTAGGGTCAGCGCGCTTCACTTCTACGGCAAAATCGCCTAAACTGGCACCGGTATACTTATACGCTAGAATGACTTGCCCGCTAGTGCTAAGATAATAGTGCCACACTCCGTCGCCAATGCTAGCTACAGACGGACTAGCTACGCAACTGCCCACAGGGCCTGTGTAAATCCCCAGCACCTTAAAAGGCAGGTTAACGGGGGCAGCTCCTTCCTCTGTAGTCACCCCTATAAACCGATTTCCGGCTGCCATATTACTAGGTACGGTCACGGTTAAGGAAGTAGCAGAATTCACTACTACATTTGGGATAGATACGCCACTAAGCGTGACAGTGGTAGCGGCTGTAAAGTGGGTACCGGTCAGCTCAATTTGGCTGCCAGGTAGTTCCGCAGCAGGATTGCTTGCTGTTATTGTAGGCAGGCACTTCGTTACGCTTACAAAATTAGAAGTAAATGAGTAAGCTCCACTAGTAGCCGTGGCTTGATAGTTCCCAATTGAATTCGGCATAACGCTAGCGCCGGCACTACTACTAGGCTTCCACATGTAAGTAGCATTTGCAACGGGCTCCGCCGTGGTATGGAGTGAGCCATTTGCATTCAACCGAACTAAGCGACCTGGACCTACTTCATTGTATCTAGAAAAAGACCCAGCTATCACTATTTTATTATCGGACTGGACAGCAATAGATTGCACGTCACTACTAGCGCCCGTTCCCGTAAATGTTGGGTCGAGTGTGCCGTTCGCATTAAGCCGCGACAAGCGGTTCTGAGTGACACCATTGTAGAGGGTAAAAGCGCCTCCCACTAGTAGTTTACCATCAGACTGCGGCGTAATGGTATACACAAAATTGCTAAATCCGTAGCCGGTAGGGGCAAAAGTAGGGTCCAAGGAACCGTCAGCATTAAGCCGGGCTATACAACCGCGATACGTGCTATTATAATGAGTGAAAGCACCACCTATCAGCACTTTGCCGTTCGGCAATGGTGCTAGCGCTAAGACGGATAGGTCTAGCCCTACTCCTGTTGCGGCAAAGGTGGCATCGAGCGTACCATCCGCATTAAGCCGCGCGACCCAGTTTCGCACGGTTCCACTATAATTATCAAAATCGCCACCTACTAACACTTTGCCATCGGGCTGCACAGCTAATGACCATACCGCCGCGTTGAACCCTACTCCTGTTGCGGCGAAGGTGGCATCGAGCGTGCCATCTGCATTAAGCCGGGCCACATAATTGCGTGTTTCGCCATTATAAAAATTGAATTGCCCACCAATTAGCACTTTCCCATCAGGCTGAAGCACTAAGGCCCGTACGGCAGCGTTTGGCCCCGCCCCTACAGTAAAGGTGGCATCGAGCGTGCCATCTGCATTGAGCCGCGCGATACGAGGAGTGGAACGTCCATTATAAGTAGTGAATTGCCCCGCAACTAGCACCTTGCCATCGGGTTGCAGCGCCATTGTTATCACCTCATAATTAAAACCTGTGCCAGTAGGAGCAAAGGTTGGGTCGATGGTGCCATTAGGCTTAAGTCTAGCTATGCCTCCTCGCGGCTGCCCATCGTACATATCAAAGTATCCGCCCACGATAATCTTATTATCGGGTTGCAGGGCAACTACCCAAGCTTGGCGATTTATTCCCGTCCCCGGTGTAAAGGCATTGATAGTGGCCTTAGCCGTGAGCGTTGGCGCATCGCAGAGTGGCACGGGGCCAACTGGTGTAACAGCAACGCTTATATCTGGACGAGGTGTAAGTATGGTAAAGGCATCGATGGAGGTACCACTAGCAGCGGAAGTGAATACTTTGACAAGCCCAGTTGTAGCACCCACCGGTATATAGGCAGTGAGTTGAGTGCTGCTAATCACTGTTAAGCCGGGGCTAGGAACTCCATTGATAGTGACCCCAGTAACTCCTGTGAAACCTGTGCCAGTGAGTGTAATTACACTACCGGGTAGCCCGCTACTTGGTGAAAAGCTTGTAATGGTTTGGGCAAATACACTGGTGCCAGATAGGAATAGTAACGTGACGAAAAGCCAGGCGGGAGGAATTACAGATAGCAAGCGATAAAAAGGGGGCATAAATTAGCTAGGAGAAAAAACAGCATAGTAAACTCATTATCAATAAAATGAATATTTATTGATACAAAATTTAGACACATTAACTATTGAAGGGTCGTATGTAGAATACGTATTTCATGGGCAATTACCGAGCAAAAGGGTACACTTATATTATTTAATAAGCTCATGTATAAATAAACACGGCAATTTAATGATTGTCGGTTGATTATTAAAGATATAACCCCATATTTGAAAGTACAGTTGAGTAGTCATATGAGTGCTACTATGCGGTTTGCGCACTTATGGTGAGTAGCTTACATCTACTGACCATTTTATAGAAAATTGCTTAATCTTGACAGATAATTCCAGCTAAGAGCTGTGGCATATAAGCACACTGCCCTCCTATTTGCAGGACAATCCAAAAGTGACTACCTATAGCCTACCATTATCCCGTCAGGGGAGCGCTAACTAGTTCCGACGACCGTCTCTCGTCGGTCCTTAGGTTTCTATAAACCACGAAAACAACCACGGCAAGGCTTTTTTGGCAGTGCGTGCCAACGATGCGACTATCGGTCCGGCCCGCAAGGAAACCCGCCGCCCCGAGCCCCTAGGCCGCACGGTGCGCCAATAGATACCTCTAACAAATGCGAAAGCCGCCTTTGACGCTACGTCAGGGCGGCTTTTGTATTTCTAGCGGGCAAAGAGACGCTGATGCTTTTAATGACGCGCACCTCGTTGGGCACCAATATAAAAGGTTAGTATACAAAGGCAATACTGTGTATCAGCTATGAATCACGAGGATGATTGTAGGCACCGGTTAGGCCTGCGAAGAGGCCAGAGGCCTCCTGCCCACTTTCTGCTTCAGGTGCCGCACCTCCTGCCGGATTAGCTGGGCTTCCTGTCGAATTACCTGTACGCCTTGCGCCAACCGGACTTGAGTAGCAGGCTGGCGGGATGAGAATAGTTGGCCTTCTGCCTGCGAGCAGCGCGACTGCTGCAACCAGGCACTAGCTTCCTGCATATTATCAAAGAGGTTCAGGACTAGGCTAGGCATCCGGTTGACCACTGCCTGCGCTTGGCTGCAGCCTACTAAAGAGGGCGCACTAACCCAGGCCATCTGCTCTACCCCGGCCACACTTAGGTAGGGCAAGAACTCCACCCCTAGCCACGCGCCTACATTCAGGCCAACTGCTGTTACCTGCAGTTTGCTAGTGAGAACGCGGGAGTAGGTCCGCGTTAGGTAGCATTGGGCCACTGCCACGCAGGCCTCCTGCACGGCGGGAAGTGTGAGCTCACCGGCCCAATCTAGAAAGAGCCCATTATAACTAGGAGCATAATAAATAGATAAGCAAGAAGTAGCAGAGAGCAGCTGTAATTGCATAAATCAGAGATAGTAAAGCAGAATAAAAGGAAGCTCAAGTATTAGCTCACAAGGTATTGAATACGTAGCCAAATAACTAATTATTAGTTAAATGCAATAGCTACTACTGGCGTCTTCTCCCGTCCTCTAGGATGAATAGCCACCTCACTTAAATAGCTAAAAAAGGGCTCTACTAACTAAGATTAGGTACCCTAGCTAACTCAAGTAGAGCGGCAATAGCTTCCAGTTACCAAAGGCTATTAGCAGACAAACGACCACACACAAGCCCCACCCTAGGTCCGGCAATCACTACTAATACTTTTTGCCATAAACTGACAACTTAGAACCTGAAAGCGGGCTCTTGCAATGTAACTTACTTTTAATCAAAGCATAATAATAGACTCTGAAGCCATAGCTGCGAGCTATCATAAGTTTGCCAGCATAAGCTTTCATGCCTTCTACCTGCTTTGGCCAGCCGTGTACCCATGAGTCAATCCGACTAGCGAGCACACTCACCGCCCGAAACCCCTAGGTCGCATAGGGCGTCAATGCTCAGCCTTAATCACCGCAAGAGCCACCTTTGACACTACGCCAGGGTGGCTTTTGCACTTTAGACTGACGTTATCGATATCACTTAGCAAAGACGTTAATGCTTGAGTACAAGCTTTAAGATTGAACGCTTCGGGTATCGCTAAGGGATGGCTGTTGAAGCTAGCGCCGGCAGGCTACCATACCCGCGACTAGCTACTTAGAACTGCTCAACAAGCAGGCACTTCTCAAATGCACTTCTATAAACCTAAATAGCCAGGGCTGCACAGCTGACGCCTAGGCGCGTGGGCGCAATCCTTAGACTAGCAAACGATAAAAAAGCTGTATTTTGCATTGATTACCCTTTCCCACCTATCCTTATGAATCGGCGAATAGCTGTTAAACATGTTGCGTTGCTGATTGGTGCTGCCACAGTGCTGCCTGGCTGCCTGTCGCAGACCGAGAACCGAGAGCAAACTACCTCGCCCCTACCCGCCGCACTGACCGCCAGCCAACGGCAACTAGTAGCTGACGTGTGCGAAACCTTGGTTCCTCGCACCGATACGCCCGGCGCCAAGGACCTAGGCCTGCCCCTGTACGTGCTAAAAATGCTGAACGACTGCACCCCGCCTAAGGAACAGCAACTTTTTGTGGCGGGCCTAGGGCAGCTAGAGGCGGCTGCTCAGCGGCAGCAGGGGCGCTCCTTTACGGCCAGCAGCCCAGCCGAGCGAGCAGCTTTATTGCAGCAGCTCGACCAGCAGCCCACCAATTTTTCGGATGAGCTAGCGGGTTTTTACCGCATAGCCCGGCAGCTGACTATCGATGGCTATACCAACAGTAAGTATTTTATGACTAAAGAGGTAGTGTACGAGCTAGTGCCGAGCCGCTACAATGGGCACTACCCAGTAAGCAAAGTAGATTTAGCAAACCCACGCCATGGCCAATCTTAATATCGACAGTGTAAAAGACCGCACCTTCGACGCCATCGTCATTGGCTCGGGCATGAGCGGGGGCTGGGCGGCCAAAGAGTTTACGGAAAAAGGCCTGAAAACGCTCATGGTAGAGCGGGGGCGCCAGGTGGAGCATAACAAAAATTATCCTACCACCAACCTCAATCCCTGGGAGTTTGCGCACAACGGCAAGGTGCCGTTCGCAGTGCAGGAAGCCAATCCTATCGCGAGCCGCTGCTACGTGTTTAAGGAGGACGCCATGCATTTTGTGGTGAAAGATGCCGAGCACCCCTATGTGCAGGAAAAGCCATTTGACTGGATTCGGGGCTACCAGGTGGGCGGCAAATCGCTGCTGTGGGCCCGCCAGACCCAGCGCTGGAGCAAGTACGACTTTGAAGGACCAGCCCGCGATGGGTTTGCGGTGGACTGGCCTATTCGCTACGACGACTTGGCGCCGTGGTACAGCCACGTGGAGAAATTTGCCGGCATCAGTGGCAACCACGACGGGCTGGCCGAGCTGCCCGATGGTGAATTTATGCCGGGCTTTCCGCTCAATGCAGTAGAAGATTATTTCCGCCTTCAAGTCAAGAAAAGCCATCCTGACCGCCACGTCATCAGCGCGCGCTGTGCCCACCTGTCGCAGCCGCAACCCATTCATTACGAACAGGGCCGGGTGCAATGCCAGAACCGGAACCTATGCCAGCGGGGCTGTCCCTTTGGCGGCTACTTTAGCAGCAACTCGTCCACCATTCCGTGGGCAATGAAGTCGGGCCGCCTTACGCTCAAGCCCGACCTCGTGGTGCAAACCATTCTTTACGACGAACAGAAGGGCCGGGCCACAGGCATTCGGGTAGTAGACACGCACACCAAAGCCACCACGGAATACTATGCGCCCGTGATTTTTGTGAATGCGGGCGCGCTGAATACTAATCTACTGCTCCTCAACTCCACCTCGCACCGCTTTCCCACTGGGCTCGGCAACGATAACGGGCTACTGGGCAAGTACGTGGCGTTTCACAATTACAGCGCCCGGGTTCATGCCGAGTATGAAGGCCTGAAGGACCTGACTACCGATGGGCGCAACCCAGCGGGCGGCGGCTACCTACCGCGTTTTCGCAACGTGCTCAAGCAAGAGACTGATTTTCTGCGCGGCTACGCTACCAACTTTGGTGCGTCGCGGGGCTTGGCGCGGCCCGAGCATGGCCTGGGCGCCAGCCTCAAGCAGCAACTAGAGCACCCAGCCCTAGGCCCCTGGGCAGTGCATTCGGGCATGATGGGCGAAACCATTCCGAAGGAAACCAACTACGTGCGCCTCGACCCGACGCGCAAAGATGAGTGGGGCATGCCGCTGCTTTCGGTGTCAATCGACTATGACGACAACGATGCCAAAATGAAGAAGGACTTCTTCGAGCAGTTTACGGATATGTACACCAAGGCGGGTTTCACCAACATCCAGACCCAGGACTCGCACCAGGCGCCGGGCCTCGATATCCATGAGATGGGAGGCGTGCGCATGGGCCACGACCCCAAGACTTCGCTGCTCAATCGCTGGAACCAGCTCCACACCTGCCCCAATGTGTACGTGACTGATGGGGCCTGCATGACCTCGACCTCTACCCAAAACCCATCGCTGACCTACATGGCCCTCACCGCTCGCGCGGTCGACCACGCCGTAAGCGAGCTAAAAAAACAGAACGTTTAACGCGCCAAACCTTGGCACTTATTTCGCTAATCTAGGCTGCTGCCCATCTTGGCTGCTAAGTGTACCTTTTTACTACTACTGCTTTCACTTTTTTCCCCGACCATGACCCACCGCCGAGACTTTGTAAAACAAGTTGGCTTGCTAGCCGCCATTTCTTGCGTGCAGCCCGGACTGCTGCTCGCCGCGCCCGCAACGCGCAAGGCCGGTTTGCAACTGTACTCCTTGCGTGACTACATCGGCAAAGACCCTAAAGGGGTGTTGGCCAAAGTAGCAAAAGCCGGCTACCAAGAGGTTGAAACCTATGGCTATAGCCCCGAGAAGCACTTCTGGGGATTGAAGCCAACCGAGTTTAAAGCCGTGCTCGCGGCCAATGGCCTGACTACCCCCAGCGGACACTACGACCTAGGTGGCTACCTGCGCGATGGTGACGAGGCGCAACTCAATGCTATAATCGAGGCCGCCAAAGCTTGCGGCCAGCAGTATGTTATTGTGCCGTATCTGGATGAGAAGCTGCGCGCTACGCCCGCCGACTTTAAAGCCATAGCGGCCAAGCTCAACAAAGCCGGCGCCCAGTGCAAAAGCGCGGGCTTGCGCCTAGGTTACCACAACCACGACTTTGAGTTTAAGTCCATCGAGGGCACCACGCTCTATGATGTGATGCTCAAGGAAACTGACCCAGCCCTGGTTGATTTTGAGATGGATATCTATTGGGTAGTGCGCGCTGGGCAAGACCCCATCAAGCTGATGCAGGACAACCCCAAGCGCTTTCCTCTTTGGCACATCAAGGACATGGACAAGGCCAACCACGACCTCAACACGGAGGTTGGTACTGGGTCGATTGACTACCGCAAAATCATGGCCTATGCCAGCACCGCAGGGCTTAAGCACGCAGTAATGGAGCAGGAAAACTTCTCGCTGGATGCCTACCAAAGCATCACGCAAAGCGCCGCTTATATGCGCAAAAACCTGCTCGCCGCGACTAAGAAAGCTTAAAGCAGTCAGCGTCGAAGAATAAAAGACCCGCTATGGTAACTTAGCACCACATCCAAAAAAGGGCCTCTCATTCTGATGAGAGGCCCTTTTTTAGGTTAATGCAACGCGCGAATGGCGCTAACTGCTTACAAATTGGGGCGGTCGTCTTGGCCTTGCTCCTCTAAGTAGTCGGTCAGCTCCTGGCAGAGGGCGCGCATTTTAGCCGCCATTTTCTGGTCGCTGGTGGCGGTCACGATAGTTTCAGCCATCGAGCCAATGGTGTCTACCACAAAATACTTCATGGCATCCGTAGGCATATCCTTGGTCCACAAGTCAATCTTCATCGTGCCATCGGCATTGCGGTCCCAAATAGAGATATTGATGGCTTTGGCAAAATGAATATCCTGCCCTGCATCGGTGGCTTGCCAGCTAATAGCCTCTGGTACTTTTTGGTCGTCCAGCGCGATGCTAAAACGGATTTCTGACTTCTTCATCACAGATTCAAACGGGTTAAAACAGAACCGCAGAGTTAATGGATTAAACGAATTTTTGCAGATACGCCTGCCTGTAGCAGGCTGACTTGGTGGTTAAAGATGAGGCAGCGGCTAGGTCAACCTTCTTTCTCATCCTACTTGCTGCACGTAGCGCAGCAAGTGATGCGAGGATAAGTATGCTCGCGGTATAAACAGATTCCTTAAACTCAGCAGTTGGCCTACCTGCGGCAGGCCAACTGCTGAGTTCATTAAACCCGCTGTTTAGACGTAGTTGTTGAGCATTACTGGCATCACCAGCATCAGGATGCTCTCATTTTCATCGGCTTGGGCGGGCATCAGCAGGCCGGCACGATTAGGCGTGCTTAGTTCCAGCGTGATATCTTCCGAGTCGATGTTAGAAAGCATTTCGAGCAGGAAGCGGGCGTTGAACCCAATTTCCATATCCTCGCCGTCGTACTGGCAAGCCAAGGTTTCCTTGGCCTCATTGCTGAAATCCAAGTCTTCAGCTGATATCACCAGCTCCGAGCCCGTGAGGCGCAGGCGCACTTGGTGGGTGGTTTTGTTGGAATAGATGCTGATGCGGCGCACCGAATTCAGGAGCTCGGCGCGGTTGATGGTCAGCTTGTTGGGGTTACTAACCGGAATAACGTTCTCGTAGTCGGGATAGCGCTCGTCGATGAGACGGCACACCAGTCGCATTTGGTTGAATGAGAAGAACGCATTGCTCTGGTTGAACTCGATGCGTACCGGCGCGGCCTCGCTCGGCAGCGAGCTTTTGAGCAGGTTGAAGGCCTTACGCGGGATAATGAGGTTGGCAGTTTGGCCGGCACCTACGTCCTGGCGGCGGTAGCGCAGCAAGCGGTGGCCATCGGTAGCTACGAAGGTTACCTGGGCCTCGCCCAGCTGCACCAGGATGCCGGTCATGGCAGGGCGCAGCTCGTCGGTACTCACCGCAAAGATGGTTTTGTTGATAGCCCGCGCCAGCGACGACGACGGAATTTCGACTGGGGCTGAGCCCTTCACCACCGGCACGCGCGGGAAGTCGGCAGCGTTCTCACCGGCTAGCTTATAGCGGCCATTGGCCGAGCTAATTTCAATATTATAAGTCTCCTCATCCAGCGTAAATGTCACAGGCTGGTCGGGCAGGTTTTTGAGCGTATCAAGCAGAATGCGAGCGGGAGCCGCGATGCGACCCGCCTCCTGCGCCTCGATAGGCAACTCCGTAATCATGCTTGTTTCGAGGTCGGAGGCCGTAATCGTCAGTTTGCCCGGCTCTATTTCGAAGAGAAAATTCTCCAAAATCGGCACCACGGGGTTGTTCGTAACCACGCCGTTGATGCTCTGGAGCTGCTTGAGCAGGGCCGAGGACGAAACGATGAATTTCATAAATAAAGGGTAGGCAGGGGCAGGGGTTTGGGAAGGGGCAAAGATACGTCCGGCAGGCGGGGTTTAGAAAAACTTAGCCCGTTGCCTGCTCCTAGCCTAGTAGCTTCCCATCCTAAAGTTCGACCAAAATACATAGCCAAAAGCTCAGTAGTGCCCTTGTGCTGCCTTTTTGCCCTGGGCCCGCATAAAAACAAGCTCCGCGTCTAGTGCACGCCCTCGCCCTGCCCTAGGTAGCGGTACGCCTGCGCAAGCTTGGCAAGGGCCTACCTGCGTTTAGTGCAAGGCAAAAGCTCAGTAGGCCGGCTCCTTTACTGAGCGAGGAAGGCGCCATAGCCATTGCCCCTTACATAAGGAGGACGCTAGTGGCCGCAGCTGCCTCCTGCCGATTTTGAGGTTGCTTTTTGACTGATTCCAGCACCTACCGCGGGCCGGCCTACCCCCTAGCTTTGCCGGGCTGCGCCGGCTGGTGGCAGTGGTGTTCGCGCCTTTACCCCTTCCCCACCCCGTATGAAGAATAACTTGCTAGCCGTGCTCGGCTGCCTGCTACTACCGTTCCTGGCGATAGCCCAAAAAACAAGTCCGCTGGCTATTCGCAAAAATGTTCCGCTGGACTCAATTGGATTAAGCGACCCCTTTATCATGGCCGATGCCAAAACGCACCAGTATTATATGACGGGCACGGGCGGGCTGCTCTGGAAAAGCCGTGACCTAAAAGCCTGGGACGGCCCTTACCAAGTAGCCAAGCCCGACCCTAGCTCGTGGATGGGACCAAAGCCAATGATATGGGCGGCCGAAATCCACCCTTATCAAGGTAAGTACTACTATTTCGCCACCTTCACCAACCGCGACCTCAAGATTGACACTGTGCAGGGCAGCGCGCTAGAGCGCCGCGCCAGCCACGTGCTGGTCAGCAGCAAGCCCGACGGGCCTTTTGTGCCGATGAAGGACGCGACCTATTTACCCGCTAACAAGTCTACCTTGGACGGTACGTTTTGGGTAGATAAAGACGGGAAGCCCTACCTGGTGTACTGCCACGAATGGGTACAGAACTTGGATGGCACCGTCGAGAAAATAGAACTGAAGCCCGACTTGAGCGGCACCCTAGGTACGGGCAAGGTCTTGTTTCGGGCCAGCGACTCGCCCTGGAGCCGCGAAAAAGACAAGGAAGGCCGCGACCGCCCCAACAAAGTGACCGACGGCCCCTGGCTGTTTCGTACGAAAACCGGGCGCCTAGGTATGCTCTGGACCAGCTGGATATACGACGTGTACACGCAAGGCATAGCCTACTCTACCAGCGGCACCCTGGATGGCCCATGGGTACAAGAGCCCGCTCCCCTCACGCCGCCCAACTATGGCCACGGCATGTTGTTCCGCACTTTTGAGGGCAAGCTGCTGATGTCCATTCATAGCCACAAGGATATTAAGGGGCACTACCGCCGCATCCCGCACCTGTTTGAGGTCGACTTGTCGGGCGACAAGCTGGTGCTGGACAAGCCGTACCGGCCTTAACAGGGTTTAGTACTGGCGAGCTACCCTAGGTGGATGCGGGTGGCGGGCACAACGAGGCAGGTGGCCTGTGCGTAGGGAGCCCGTTGCTTTCAGCTACGCCTACCTCTATGAAACCGCACGTAATCTGCCACATGATGGCCTCGCTCGATGGCCGCATCATCACCCAGCGCTGGGGAGCTAACACGAGCACTAAAGCCTACGAAACCACTGCGGCCAACTTCGACGCCCAGGCTTGGCTGTGTGGCCGCGTGACGATGGAAAAGGACTTTACCGACAGCCTTCAGCCCGACTTGCAGCCGGGCAGCGTACTGCCCGACCGCCACGACTTTGTAGCCGATGCCAGCGCTACATCGTTTGCTATCGCTATCGACGCGCACGGCAAGCTGGGCTGGGAGTCGGGTGCTATCGACGACGACCACATCATCAGTGTCCTCACCGAGCAGGTTAGCGACGAGTACCTGGCTTACCTGCGGCGCCAGGGCGTATCCTATCTGTTTGGCGGCGCGCAGGAGCTGGATTTTGCGCGGGTGCTGGACAAGCTCGGGCAGTTGTTTCCTATCAAGACTATCTTGCTCGAAGGCGGGGGCCACATCAATGGCTCGCTACTCAAGGCGGGGCTAGTCGATGAGCTTAGCCTACTTCACTACCCGGTTATTGACGGGGCGGCGAGCTCGCCGACTATTTTTGAGCAGGGCGAGCAGCCGGGCCCGCCAGCCCAGTTGCGCTTGCAGCACGTGGAGCAGCTGCCCGATGGCCTGCTGTGGCTGCGCTACGAAGTGGCCCATTAGTACTACTGGCTTAGCCAAAACTTGAGCGGCCCACGGCCCCTAGGGGCCGTGGGTTACGCTATTTTCACCTAAAACTCATCTAGTAACATGACCGTCACATTCGGGTAACAGGAGCCAAGGAATTTTGTAGCCGTTATGCAAAACACTGCTACCAAAGCCTTTTACCTCCTGCTTCTCTGCGTGACGCCCACCGGCCTCGTGCTGGCGCAGGCCACGGGCCGCATCGAAGGCACCTATAAGGACGCCAAAAACCAGGAAGCCATTATTGGCGGCACGGTGCGTCTGGAAAACACCACCCTCGCGGCGCCAACCGACGAAAAAGGACATTACCTACTGCCCAACGTGCCGGCTGGCACCTACACAGTCATCATTTCGTCGGTGTCGTACAAGTCGCTTACCTTGCCCAAGGTAGTAGTGACCGCTGGCAAAACGACTGTGCTCGATGGCAAGCTCGACCCCGACAACACCCAGCTCGGCGAAGTGAGTGTGAGTGGCGTGCGCCGCACCAACACAGAGATGTCGGTGATTAATGAAATCCGGCAGGCCAACGTGGTGGTCAGCGGCATTTCATCGGAGCAGATTGTGAAAACCCAGGACCGCGACGCGGCCGAGGTAGTGCGCCGCATTCCGGGGGTTACGGTCGTTGATAACCGCTTCATCCAAGTGCGGGGCCTGAGCGACCGCTACAATACGGTGTGGCTCAACGATGTGACGGCGCCTAGCTCGGAGACGGACCGCAAGTCGTTCTCGTTCGACATCGTGCCCAGCTCGCTCATCGACCGGGTGCTGGTGTTCAAAGACCCTTCGCCCGAACTGCCCGGCGACTTTGCCGGCGGCCTGGTGAAAGTGTACTTGCGCAAGCCGGTTTTCAACGAGAAGCAGTTCACGGCCAACTACTCGTCGGGCTACCGCCAGGGTACTACGGGCCGCGATTTTTACACCGATCGGCCGCAGACAGGCGACGCCTTTGGTTTTGGCGCCACCAAGCGCGACCTGCCCAACGGCATGCCGCCCCTCAGCACTGCCTACCAGCAGTACGAGCGCGATTTCTATGCCAAGCAGCTCGACAACAACTTCGGGCTTTTTAAAACGAAGGCCATGCCGGATATGCGCTTTAATGCCGCGTATCTGACGCAGATAAAGCTGGGCGAACTGGAAATCGGCAGCGTGTCGTCGGTGAACTACACCAACTCCTACACGCGGTTCGGCATCAGCCGCAACCAGTTTGACGTGTCAGGCCAGCGCACCGACCAGTTCCGCGACGACCAATCGACGCAAAATATCCGCCTAGGGGCCATCCAGAACTTCAGCCTCGTACTACCCCACGGCGGCCGCCTCGAGTGGCGCAACCTCTTTAGCCAGCAGGCCCGCAACCAGCAGGTGACCCGCGACGGCGCCGACGACAACGGCACCCTCAACCGCCGCAGCTACCTGCAAGGCTACCAGGGCCGCACCACTTATACCAGCCAAGTGGCCGGCACGCACAAAGCGGCCGACGAGAAAACCAGCTTCGACTGGGTGGGCGGCTATGGCTACTCGGCGCGTAATGAGCCCGATTTGCGCCGCTTGTCGTACCAGATTACGCCCGGTACCGACAACGCTCCCGAAATCCAGACCGCGCTGACGCCCGCCGCCGGCCAGGTCGATGTCAACAATGCCGGCCGCCTGTACCAGAAGCTGAGCGAGCACAGCTTTACGCTGAATGCCAACCTGAAGCGCACCGTGGACGTGGCCGACCGCAAAGTTGAAATTGGGGCTGGCACCTACCTAGAGTACCGCCGCCGCGCCTTCGCCGCCCGCGCCTTTGGCTACTCGCTCAATACTGGCGGGCTGACCGGGCTGCGCAACGAGAACGTGGGCAACATCTTCGCCCCCGGCAACATCGGCTCCGACGGCTTCCGGGTCGATGAGGACCTGAACTCGACCTACCGCTACGGGGCACGCAACGAGCTAGGTGCCTTCTACCTGTCGCTCAACATTCCGTTTACTGATAAGCTGAAGCTGGTGACGGGTGCCCGCTACGAGCACAACGTACAGTTTATCGAGACCGGCCTCAATGGCCAGCCGGTGAGCCAGCGCACCCCCACCAACTTCGTGCTGCCCTCGGCTAACCTGAGCTATAACTTCAACGCCACCAACCTGCTGCGCGCTTCCTACGGCCGCAGCCTCAACCGGCCCGAATTTCGCGAAGCCGCCCCGTTCTTCTACTACGACTTCGACTTCAACGTGCTGAACTACGGCTCGTTGTACCTCAACCCCACTACCCCCCTGAAAGTAGCCACCATCGACAACTTCGACCTGCGCTACGAGTGGTACCCCACGCCTGGCGACCTGGTGCACGTAGGCGCGTTCTACAAGAACTTCACCAACCCCATCGAGAATGTGGTGGTGCTGACTACCAACCTGGCCTACACCTTCGCCAACGCGCCAAGCGCCTACGCCTACGGCGTGGAATTGGACCTCAAGAAGAACCTAGGCTTTGCCAGCGACGCACTCAAAAACCTGTCGCTCGTCTTCAATGCCTCGCTCATCAAGAGCCAGGTGACCCTAGGCGACGGCTTCGTATCCTGGAACAACAAGCGTGCCCTGCAAGGCCAGTCGCCCTACGTATTCAACGGCGGCCTGTACTTCAATACCCCCGACAACTCGTGGCAGGTAACGGCGCTCTACAACGTGTTTGGGCCGCGCATCCTGTTTGCGGGCTCTGACCAGTACCCCGACGTGGTGGAGCTGCCGCGCCACACCATCGACTTGTCGCTGACGAAGACGATTACGCCGAGCCTCTCCTTCAATGCGGGTGTGCAAGACCTACTGAACCAGCGCGTGAACCTAGTGCAGGACTACGCCCGCGACGGCAAGTACACGGCTGGCGACCCCTCGCTGGCGGGCTACCGCCGGGGCACCTACTACACCCTAGGTCTGCGCTTTAGCCTGCAGCCACGCCCGGCCACGCCGGTACCCTAGCGAGCTGCACCGACGCTCAGCGCAAGATTCTTTCCCTGTCCCCAGCAAAAGCTAATGGCTAGCGGCTAACAGCTAGCAGCCCATTTTTATGAAAAAGAACACCCTTTCCGTTGCCTTGCTCACCACGCTGCTTGGCCTGGCCGCTTGCGAAACGAAGGACATTACCCCGGCGCCCAATGTAGTGGGCAACGGCGGCAGCACCCCTCCCACCAATCCGACTACCCCCACCACTACCGTGACGGTGCAGGGTGGCAACGACGCGACCTCGGGCATCACGACCAACACTACCTGGACGGCTAGCAATAAGTATCTGCTCAAGAGCTACGTGTATGTACGTAACGGCGCTACGCTGACCATTGAGCCCGGTACTATTATTTTCGGCGACAAGGACACTAAGGGCGCGCTCATCGTTGAGCCCGGCGCTAAGATTATGGCGATGGGCACAGCGGCCCGGCCCATCATCTTTACGTCTAACCAGCCTAAGGGCTTGCGCAATTACGGCGACTGGGGCGGCGTAATCATTGCGGGCAAGGCGCCGGTGAACTCTATCGTGAATGGGGCGCTACCACAGATTGAGGGTGGCCCGTCCACTAAATACGGGGGCACCGATAGGAACGATAATTCGGGAGTATTTCAGTACGTGCGCATCGAGTTTGGTGGCGTAGCATTCTCGCCCAACAATGAGGTGAATGGCCTGACCCTGGCCGGGGTAGGCAGCGCCACTACCCTCGACCACGTGCAGGTTTCGTACTCGGGCGACGATGCGTTTGAGTGGTTTGGCGGCAACGTGAACGCTAAGTACCTGGTGGCCCACCGCACCTTCGACGACGACTTCGACACCGACCTAGGCTTTGCAGGCAAGGTGCAGTTTGCGGTATCGCTGCGCGACCCTTTGCAGGCCGACCAATCGGGCTCCAAGGCATTTGAGTCAGACAATGATGGCAACGGCTCGGCTCAGATGCCCCAAACCTCGGCTGTGTTTTCCAACGTTACGGCAGTGGGCCCCATCCTGAACCCGGGCGCGGCGGTTTACAGCCCGCAGTACACCGCTGGCGTACACATTCGGCGCAACTCGGCCCTGAGCCTGATGAACTCCGTGATTATGGGCTATCCTACGGGCGTACTCATCGACGCCGCTGCTACGGCGGGCACCATTGCACGGGCCGATGCCCGGTTTAAGAACAACATCGTGGCGGGCTCGCTGGCGGGCTCTAACTCGGTGAGCGGGCAGCGCAGCATCTTGTACGTGGGGCCAACTGGTGGGGCTAGCAACCTGACCACCAACAACGTGATGAGCAGCGATACCGCCGCCTGGAGCAGTGCCATCGGGCCGCTCACTTGGCTGCGGGCCAGTACCAACCGCCGCTACGCCACCGCCGACAATGTGCAGCTGCTGAACGCCTTTAATCTCGAAGCCCCGAGCTTTGTACCGCGCACCGCGTCGCCCATCGTTACGGTTTCGCCAGCTACCGCTCCGGTGGCCCCCGCCAGCTTCACCGACGACAAGCTCACGGACAGCTTCTTTACGAAGGTCAACTACATCGGCGCCTTTGCCGACCCCAACGCCGCCGGAGCTACCAACTGGTTGGCTGGCTGGACCAACTTCAACCCACAGAATACGGACTACTAGGTTATTCCCTTTCGCATCATCGGGCGGCCTAGCCCCCAATGCGGTACCAAAGCCAGGGCTGCCGTGCAGCCCTGGCTTTTTGTTTTAAGTGAGGCCTAGCGGCTGGATTGCCTGGCCTTAGGCACTGCTATTGTATTCCTCTATCCTGTTGGCTACGCTACCTCTTTCCTCCACCCACAGCTTGCTAGAACGGGTTCGCCAGTGCTTGCAGCGCCGTTTGGCCCTGCCCGTGCGGGTGTGGGCGGCCAGCCATCCCGAAGCCCAGGTGTGGCAGATAGGCTCTGCCCTGCGCCTGCTGGCCACGCCCTCGGTGGCCGGGCCTGTGCCACCCAGCTCAGTACCCGCCGACTACCCTACCCTGCTCGTGTACGACCACGTGCCCGGTAGCCTAGGAGCGCAGCTGCGCGCGCAAGGCACGCGCTACGCCGATGCCGACGGCAATGCCTGGCTTCAGCACCCGAAATTGCTGGCAGACGCGCCCGCCAGCACCTGCCCCCCGCTGGCCGAGCTGGTAATATCGAGCCCGGCGTGGCACGTGCAGTTGCTGCGCTTATTGTTTCAATTGGTGCTTGCGCCCGACTTGGCGGCCTACGCGGTACCTAGGCTGGCGGCGCGCACGCAGCTGCCGGTGGCGGTGGTGCGGCAGGTGCTGCGCAGCCTGGCGGCGCAAGGGGTTTGGCACGCCGAGGCGCCCCTAGGTGCTAGTCCGCTGCTGCTGCCCGCGCCAGCCCAGTACTGGCTCGCTCACTACGCCAGCACCTTGCGCCGCCGGCTCAATGGGCAGCGCTACCGCACACGCTGCCCTACCCTGCTGGCCGACTGGGCCCAGCGCGCCCTCCCTGCCGAGTGCCTGTGGAGCGGCGAGGTGGCGGCGCACCTACTACTAGGCCGCCCGGCGCCCACTGGCAGCCTTACTATCTATAGCCAATTGCCGCGCCCGCAACTGGTGAGGCAGCTCGACCTGGTGCCCAGCGCCAGGGGCCAAATAGAAATTCTGAATGCCTTCGCACCGGCCACTTGTTTTGCGCCCACCGACCCGCGCTGCGTGCCGCCGCTACTTGTCTACGCTGACCTATTAGCTAGCCAAAATCCAGCGCATGCAGACCTTGCGCACGAGCTGCACGCACGCTACCTCGGGAAGCTGCTAGCCTGAAACATGCCCACCACGCGGCCTTGCTCTCTCAAGCAAGGCCGCGTGGTGGTGGTGGGTGGGCCAACTAAGAGATTAATGTTTACCCTAGGCCCAACTGAGCCACGCTGTGCTGGGCAAAGCCGCAGGCGCTGGTCATGCCCTTGCCCCCTATGCCGGTGACGATGTGAATGCGCGGGTCGGGCGAATGCTGAAACACCTCGGCCGACTTGCTCTGGGTGTAGTAGCCGTTCCAGGCGCGCTGCATGCGCCAGTCGGGCAGGTCCACGATGCGGCGAGCCTCCGTGAGCATGAGCTGATTGAGGTGGTCCACGTTGTTGAAATCTAGGTCGTCGGCCTGGGCTAGGTCGGCGTACTCGTGGGTGTCACCGACGATGATGGAGCCATCTACGGCCTGCTTAAACAGGATGTGGATGCCCCACGCGCGCAGGTCGGGGTCCATGTCCTCGGCCAGCAACTGGGCAAACGAGGGGCACGCCTTAAACGCCGCGTAGCGCCGCAAACTCAGGCCCGTGAGCACCGAGCCCGGCAGTACCACCTGCGGCAGCGGATAGGTGGCCAGCATCTGAAGCTTTACCAGCTGCAAGTCGCTCTGGGCAAACACGTCGGGGAAAAGCGCCTTGCAGTCGCGGCCGCTGCATACCAGCACCTGGGCCGCCGTGTAGCGCTGGCCACGCGCATCTATCACGGTGGCGCCCGCATCGCCGGCCGTCACCTCGCGCACGGGCGTGGCGGGGCGGTAGTCAAGCCCGTAGCGCGCCACCAAGTAGGCCAGCAAGCGGTGAATCATCTGGTCGGGCTCGGCCGTCACTTCCTGCTCAAATAGCAGGCCGCCCACGCAGTAGCTGGCTTGCACGGCGGGTAGCCGCTCGCGGCACTGCGCCGCCGTGAGCACCCGCGAGGAGTACCCTAGGGCTTGGTAGCGGGCGTGCTTTTCTTCGAGCACCTGCATTTCGAGCGGTGTCGAAGCGAGGTAGAGCGAGCCGTTTTGGCGAATCGAGATATCGTACTCAGCCTGAATTTTCTGGTAGGTTTCGAGGCTTACGCGAGCGTAGTCGAACCACTCGCCCTCGGCCATGCCCGAGGTGATAATCTGCCCAAAGTTGCGCACGGTGGCCTCCATTGGGCGGGCGTCTTTTTCGAGCAGCAGCACCTTCAGGCCGCGTTGTAGGGCGAAGTAAGCGTGGAAAGTACCTAGGGCGCCCGCGCCTACTACTACTAAATCAAACGAGTTGTGCATAGCATGCTGGCTGATAAGATGCCGTAGTACAAACCTACCATCCGTTTCCCCCAATGAAACGGCACGAGCGTTATGACTGCGTTATTTCTGCGCACCCCTAGGGTTGATAGTATGCCTCGTTTTACTCGGTGGGCCGCAGCAGATACACTTTGAATAGGCGGGCGAGCTGCTCGGTAGCGTTGCGCACCGAGTGGGCCGCCAGGCCATCGAAATACAGCGTATCGCCGGGCCCTAGGTTCACTTCCTCGTCCTTGAAGCCATACTGCACCGTGCCCTCTAGCACGTGGATGAGTTCAAGCGCATTGGTAGAGAGCGGCTTGCGGTAGGTCTGCGGGCTGATATGGACTTCGTTGGCGCGTAGCGTGTATGCTCCCAAATCTTGTGAAAGCAAGTAGTTATAGAGCAATCCTTTAGAATCTTCGCGCTGTTCGGGCCGGCCTTCGCCCGCTCGTACCACCAAGTACGGCGCGGCTGGGTTGCTGTTGATGTTCTTGACCAGCACCGACACGTCGACTTCCAGCGAGTTGGCGATTTCGACCAGTACGCCGAGCGAGGGCACGGTGCGGAAGTTTTCAATTTTGGAGAGTAGGCCGGCTGATAAGCCGCTGCGCTTGGCCAACTCGCGCAAGCTCATTTTTTTGGCCTTGCGCAATTCTAGGATGCGGAGGCCGATTAAACTCAGCTTGTCGTGCTTCATGCGGGCAAGTTCGGCACAAAAACATAACGTAAAGGTGAGTACCCGGCAACTAACCAGGCTATCGCCGACACGTACATTTGTTGCATATTAGTTAACACTACAATCTGTATCAATGGACGCGCCCCAACTCATTGTCTTCGACATGGCCGGCACTACCGTACGCGATGCGCACGAGGTAGAAGCCTGCTTTGCCCAAGCCGCCACCGCCACTGGCCTGCGGGCCTCAGCGGCTCGTATTCTGGCCGTGCAGGGGCAGGCCAAGCGGGCTGTATTTGAGCAGCTCTGGCGCGAGCAGCTGGGCGACGCCACTCCGCCGACCGAGCTAACGGCCCATGTCGACCGCTCGTACCAAGTGTTCAGAGAAGTGCTGGAGGCACACTATCGCACCCAGCCGGTGCTGCCTACCGAAGGCTGCCTCGAGCTGTTTGCGTACCTCAAAAGCCAGGGTATTCGCATCGCCCTCACCACGGGCTTTTACCGCGAGGTAACGGATATTATCCTGCACCGCCTGGGCTGGGATGTACACCTCGACTCCCAGCGCCGGGGCAACCAAGACGCCGTTATTGACTTGTCTATCAGCAGCGATGAGGTAGCCGAGGGCCGCCCCGCGCCTCTCATGATTCAGAAGGCCATGCAGGTAGTAGGCGTCGCCGACCCGCAGCAGGTCTGGAACGTGGGCGACACGCCTTCCGACCTCGAATCGGGCCGGCGCGCCGGCTGCGCCCGCAGCCTAGGCCTAGTCAACGGCACGCACACCCGCGAGCAGCTGGCGCCCTACCCCAACGATGGGTTGCTGAGTTCGCTGGCCGCGCTGCAAGAGGTGCTGCAAAAGGAGGTGGTAACCGCCTAGAAGGCGGTTTTGAATTAGCAAAGAAGTACTTGTCATTGCGAGCGCCAGCGAAGCAATCGCATCAAAACGGGGGCCGTTCGGGTGCGATTGCTTCGCTGGCGCTCGCAATGACAAACAAGTTTTAGAGGCCTTGAAACAATTCAAGCAAACACTTACTATCTCTGAGCGCTAGTTGCGGGTGGTCCAGCTGGCATCAGCCAGGTATTGACAGTATTGTGCTCGCCTTCGAGCACGATTTTGTAAAACTCAGCCGGGTAGGCCGCTCGGCTGAAGGCCGCCCGCTGGCGGGTTAGTGGCACGGTACCTAGGAGCACGTACTCATCCACGCCGCCAGTCTTGAACTTGTTGGTGGGCGTGGCCCAGATTTTCACCTTCTCGGCTTTACTACCTAGGGCGGTCCAGCGCAGGCGCAGGCTGTCGGACGCTGCCGCTAGCTGCGGCGCGGCCAGCGACACGGCACCTAGGAGCGGCACCCCATCGAGCTCGCGCTGGGTGGCTTGGGGCAGCGGCAATTGCATAAAGCGGGCGATGGTGGGCAGCACATCCACGATGCTGGCGGGCGGGCGCTTGGCATACACATTAGTATTTTTATCGCTCAGCACCAGCCAGGTAGCCCGCTCGCGGGGCGACTGCCCACCGTGGTCGCGGCCGGTGGTGGCATCGCGGCCGTGGTCGGTGGTGAGCACGAGTAGCCAGTCTTCGGGGTAGCGCTGGCGGCGGGCCTGGATGGCCGCCCAAATGCGGCCCACCTGCTCATCGACGTAGCCTAGGGCGCGGCGCTGCTGTTCGCTATCGCCGTAGCGGTGGCCCATGTCGTCGGTGTGCTCTAGGTACACCCACGAAAGGTCGGGGGCGTTGGCTTGTAGGCACTTCGCGGCTTCGGCCACTACTTTTTCATCAATGTCGTGGGTGTAGAGGCTGCCTTTGTCGTGCGGAAAGGCCACGGTATCGAGCTCGTAGCCATCGGCTTTGAAGTCAAATTTTACGTTGCCGGCGGTGGGCAGGCCCTCGCCCACCAGCTTGGTACGGTTGTCGAGCCACGTCGAGAAGATGCCAATTTTGCTAGCTGGGCGGGCTTCTTTCAGCAGGCGAAAGATATTCTTGTACTGGTAGTTGGGCGCTTTCACGGCATTATCCCACACGTTGTGCTTATAGCCCCAGGTACCAGTGAGCAGGTCCATGTAGCCGGGCGCCGAGATGGTCGGCGTCTGGGTGTAGGCACCTAGGTCGCCGCCCACGTGAGCGGGCAGATAAGTGCCAGCCGCAATGACTTTTTTGATGTTTGGGTTTGGAGCTTTTTCCAGCACGTCGGCCGGAATGCCATCGGCGATAATGAATACCACCTTGCGCGCACGCGGCTGGGCGTGCGCCGTGGTGAGGCTCAGCAGGCTGGCTACTAGCAGTAGAAAAGTACTCTTCATAAACCTAACTAAATGTCATGCAGAGCGCAGCGAAGCATCTCGCGTGGCGCAGTAATCAATACGCAAGAAGTTACTGCACCACGCGAGATGCTTCGCTACGCTCTGCATGACGACTGTGTTATAAATGCAGTTATTTCTTACCCAGCACCTCCCCTACGGGCTTGCCGGTGGCGGGCGTGGGCGCGTAGGCTTGGCCCAGCAGGCGGGCCAGGGTGGCGGCCACTTGGTTTTGGTAGAGCTGGCCGGCGGTGGCCATCCCTAGGGCGGGCGTATCGGGGCCGAGGGCGGCCAGCCAAATTTGGTCGGCGCCGGCTACTTCTTTGCCGTGGGTTTCCCACTGGGTGCCGGTGGTGCCGCGGCCGTGGTCGGTGGTGAGGAGCAGGGTGGTTTTGCCGCGGTACTGCGGGTCGCTTTGCAAGTACTCCCAGAGCTGGCGGATGAAGCCGTCGGTGTACTGCGCGGCGTGCAGGTAGGCGCCGTATTCGCCGCCGTGGGCCCAGTCGTCGGTGTCGCCAAAGCCGATGTAAAGCACCCTAGGCTTCTTCTTTTTGAGGTACTCGAAGGCGTAGCCGTAGGTGAAGGCATCGAGCCGCTCCTCGCCAAACGGGCTGGGCGAAGCTACTTCCAACTGATTGAGCAACTGCTCACCGGGCGTGAGGCCGGGGCCGGTGGCTTGGCGCTGGCCGGCATTGACGGGCAGGCCGCTGCGCTTTTCGTTGAGAATGTAGGGGTAGGCATCCCAGGAGCCGAAGGCCGCCACTTTACCCCGGAAAGTGGGCTGCTGGTTGAGCACTTCCAGCACCGACCGGTTGGGATTGTCGAGCGGGTCGTTGCTGTGGATGCGGGCGTCGTCGGCAGCCCCGGTCAGGATTTCGTTGTAGCCAGGATACGAGAAGCGCATGGTATTGGTCACGTTCACGGAGCTGCCGGCCGGGCGGTTGCCGTAGAGCTGACCCTGCTTGGCCACGGTGCCCCACAAAAAGGGCATCAGGGCCTGGCGGCGCTGCTCGGGCGTGGCCTGGCCGAAGTCTTTGTGCAGGGCCTTGCGGTCGGTGAAGTAGTGCTTGCTCTGGCGAAAAAGCGCCGTATCGGCCCCGCCAAATACTTCCTGCCAGCGCATGCCGTCAAGGGTGATGAGCACCACGTTTTCGGTGCGCAGCTTGGGGGTTTGGGCTGGGACGAGGAAAGGTATGAGTAGCGCGGCGGCAAGGAGGAGTTTCATAAGGAGGCTTATTTAGGATAGAATGCGGACGGGCTCGCCGTACGTGGACCCCACCCCCTAGCCCCCTCCCCTCCGGGAGAGGGGGAACTAACATTAGCTCTAAAAAACTAGTTTTAGATAAGCTAAAACTAGAACTGGTCCCCCTCTCCCGGAGCGGAGGGGGCTAGGGGGTGAGGTACGCGAGCGAACGACTTACTTCAACGCGTACATCACCCCGTTAATATCGTCATTGCCACCATACTGGCTGGCTAGTGCCGCCTGATAATTAGCGGTATTGGCGGTTTGCTCGGAGGTGGGGTAGCGGAAGCGTTGCGCAATGCGGCCGCTGTTGCCGGTGCCAGGGCCGGTGGTGAAGGCCGGCACACCCGTGCGGCGGTAGGTGTAGTAGCCTTGCAGGCCCGAGTGGCGGAACAAGGCCAGGTACTTCTGCTGCAAAATCTGGGTGAGGCCCGCCGCCCCGGTGGCGTACTGCACGCTGGGCTGGGCGTAGTAGGTGGCGTAGCTCACGGGCACGGCGTAGGTGTCGTAGTTACTGAGGACTTTGACATCGGTAGCGCCGGGGCGGTAGAAGTAGGCCGTGTACGTACCACTGGCAGGCAGGTCATAAGAGGCCATGGAGGCCTGGATACCAGCCGTGTAGTATGTCTCGGCGTTGCCGCTGGCCCAGCCCCGATTAATACCTTCGGCGAGGTTGAAACACAGCTCGGGGTAGCCAATCTGGATGCTAGGCTCGCCGGTGAGGGTGCGGAAGTAGCGGTAGCGGCTCAGGAAAGAGTAGCGCCCCTGGCCAGCGTTGTTGTACATCACGCCCATGTCGAGGCCCGGGTCGGCGCCCACGAAGGACGCAAAATCGGTCGGGCTCTGCTTGAGGTTATCGACGTAGTAGCGGGCGGGCTCGCAGGTGGCGTACACGCGCGGGTCGTGCAGCTGCGTGAGCAGGCCCACGTAGGTGGCGGCCATGTTCTTGCGCGAGCCATCTTGGCCGAAGTTGCGGTTGTTGTTGGGGTAGAAGTTGTTGGTGGCCTCGACGTAGGTGTACTGCAAGTTGTCGGCGTTGCTGGCCATGAGCGGGTACTTGGTGGGGTTGCCCACGATAGTCGCAAACTGCCCGGCGATGTTGAGGTCGGCGTCGCCGTTTTTCTTACTTAGCTCTAGTAGCAAGCGCACGCGCAGGGTATTCACGGTGCGCTGCCACTTGCGCAGGTCGCCGCCGTGGTAAATGTCGCCGCCTACCGTGGTGGTACCGCCCGCGATGAGCGTTCCTAGGTCGGCGTTGGCGGTTTCTAGCCACTTAAAGGCTTGCACAAACACGGCCTTCTGCGCATCGTAAGCGGGCGTCAGGTTTTCGCCGCCTAGCAGGGCCTGGCTCTGGGGCACGTCGCCTAGTTGCAGGCTCATGCGGGTGTAGAGGTAGGCCCGGAAGAAATTGCCGAGCGCGGCGTAGGGGTTCACGGCGGGCGAGCCCACGGCCAGGGCCTGCTGCTCCATCAGGCCCACGTTTTTGAGGGTGGTGTAGTAGGCGGTGCCGCTGCCGAAGTCGTAGCGGTTGTTGCCGTAGTAGTCGTAGTTATGCAGGTAGTACTGGTTCCAGACCTCAAACTGGCTGTTGGGGGCTTCATACACGTTGTTGAGTACACCCGTGAGCAGCAGCGCGGCGGGCACGCCATTGGGTTTGTTATCGTTGACGGTCAGCTCGTCGAGCGTTTTGTTGCAGCTCGTGGCACCTAGGGTCAGCAGGCCGAGAAGCGCGGCGATTGGGAGGCTGTTTTTCATCGTAGCAGAGCCGGGGCGGTTAAAAAGTAGCGTTCAGGTTCAGGCCGTAGCTGCGCACGGTAGGCGACTGCAAGCCGGTGGAGCCGGTGGCGTAGTTGTACTGGTCCAGGTCAATGTCCTTGAAGCGCTTGTCGCCGTAGAAATACAGCAGGTTGCGGCCAATGAGCGACACCGACACCTTGCGGATGAAGCCCTCGCCGAGCAGCGTGCGGGGCAAGTCGTAGCTGATGGTGACTTCGCGCAGCTTGCCAAACGTCTTGCTCATCAGGCTGGCCTCATCCACGCCGTAGTAGCGGCTCACGTAGTCCTGCACAAAAACCTTGGTGGTGTTGGGCGTGAATTGCAGCGCGTCGCCGTTGAGAATGGCGCCCGTGCGCGAGTCGTAGTTGAGGCTGGCGCCGTTGGAGACTACCACGCCCTCGCCCACGTAGGTGCCGGAGTAGCCTTGCTTGCCATACTGCTGCCAGTCTTGGTAGCGGGCGTCGCCGAGGGCCCCTTCGGCGGTGAGGGCATTGCGGCCGCCGCGCATGGTCTGGCGGAACATGTAGTCGGTGGTGACGCCGCCCACCGCGCCGTCAAACTGGAAGGCCAAGCTCAGCGACTTGTAGTGCACCTTGTTGTAAATGCTCCAGCTGAACTTGCTGTTCAGGTTCCCTAGGTACTGGGCCACGGGGTTGGCCAGGGGCTTGCCGCCCGCGTCGTTTACAATCTGCCCATCGGGCGAGCGCACAAACGCGCTGGTACGCAGGATGTCGGTGCGGTCGCCGACGCGATAGAAGGTGTTATAATATTCCTGGCCGGCGGGCAGCTCCAGGTATTTTTCCTTAAACGTGCCGTAGTTCACGAGCACGTCCCAGCCGAAGCTGGCGGTCTGTACCGGCGTGCCGGTCAGGCTCACTTCGTAGCCCGTTTTTTTGGTTTTCAAGGCATTCACGTACTGCGTGGTGAAGCCCGTGGCAGTCGAAACCGGGTTAGGCAGCACCCGTGGCCCGTCGATGTACTGAAAGGCCGTGGCGCTCAGCCCGAGGCGATTGCCCAAGAATTTGATGTCAACCCCCTGCTCGAAGTTCACGCGGGTCGTGGTTTTCAGGTTCTGGGCCAGCAGGTTGTCGGTGCCGTAGCCCGCCGTTTGGTTGTTGTAGGGCTTGCTGGTCGAGTAAGGCGAGGTCAGCGAGTAGTCGGGGCCGTTGTAGGGCGAGGCGTACACGTTGCCATAGCCCAGCGGATTGGTAAAAAGCGAGTTGCCGGCACTACCCCCCAGGGCCGTAATCGAGTTGAACGGGGCCGGCCCGATGGTGGGCGACGTGGCATCGGCCCGCACGTTGGCAAACGAGCCGCGCAGCTTCAGGAAGGAAATGGCCGTCGGCAGCCCGATGTAGTCGGAGAGCACCGTGGCCACCGATACGCTGGGGTAGTAATAAGTAGTGGGCGTTTGGAAGGCCGATGACTTATCGACGCGCCCCGTGGTGGAGATGGTGGCGTAGCGCCCTAGGCTCAGGTCGAGCGAGTAGTAGGCGCTCAGCACCCGCATCTGCGAGTTGAAGCTCGTGCTCTGCACCGGGTTCAGCGAGTTGCTGAAGGCGTACACCTCCGGCACGTTGAGGTAGTCGGTCGAGGTCCAGTTCGAATTGTACGTGAAGTTGCGGACGTTGCCGCCCAGCAAGCCGCTGAGGTTAAAGAACTTTTGGGCCCCTAGGTCATAGTTGAAGTTTAGGAAGCCTTCGGTGTTGTTGTCAAATAGGTCGCGGCGGTCTTCGCGGTAGTCGCCCTGGTTGCCCTCGCGGCCGTAGGGATGCGCCGAAAACGGCATTTTCTCGGTGCGCAGCAGGTTGTAGGTGCTGATTTGGGTGCGCAGCGTGGCACTCAGGTGCTCGTCAATCTTGAAATTGCCGGTGAGGTAGCCGTAGGTGTCGTTTTTGTAGTGGCCGCGGGTCCATTTCTCCACCATCAGCCAGGGGTTGTGGTAGCGCTGGTACTCGGCAAACACCGATTGCACGCCCACCTGCCCCGGCTGCCAGATGCCCCGGATGTCGGGCGCATTCACGTCCCAGTCGGCGCCGGTCCAGATGCCCACGTTGTAGAGCAGGCTGTTGGGGCCATAGTCTATGTCCGGAAAGTTGTCGGTAAACTGGCGGTTGAAGTTGATGTTGGCCTCCAGCTTGAAGCGCGGGCTGGGGTTGAAGCCCCCGTAGAGGTTAAAGTTGACGATGTTGAGCCCGTTGTTGGGGATGTAGCTATTCTGCGTTTGCTGCGACACCGAAAAGCGCGTGGTATAGGTGTCGCCGGTGGCGCTCAGGGCCACGCTGTTATTGGTCTGGAAGCCTGTGCGCAGAAAGTTCTTGAGGTTGTTGGCACCGCGCGCCACCCAGGGCGTACCCTGGCGCACCCCGTTCACGATGGGCGAGTCGTACTGCGGAATGAGCTGCCCCGCGAAGTAGGGGCCCCACACGTCGTAGTCGCCATCTACGCCGCCCGGTGCGCCGCCCTTGCCGTTCACGAACTGGTACTGCGTGCCCCCGCCCGGCCCGTAGGAGTCTTGCAGACGCGGAAACGCCAGGAAGCCCGACTGAATCACGTTGCTGCTGTTCAGCTCTACCGTAAAGCCTTTCTTGTTGCGGTTGCCCTTTTTGGTGGTGATGAGAATGGCCCCGTTCTGGGCGCGGTTGCCGTAGAGGGCAGCCGCGGCCGGCCCTTTCAGCACGGTGTAGGTCTCAATATCGTCGGGGCTGATGTTCCAGGTATCGGTGTTGATGGGAAAGCCATCGACCACGTACAGCGACACCGTATTGCCCCGAATGGCCACATTGGGCGCCCGCAGCAGCTCGGCCGATGGGCCTACCGACAAGCCCGCCACCTTGCCGACGAGGCCCGAAATGGGGTTGGGGTCGCGGGCCCGCACGAGGTCCTCACCGTTCACTTCCTGCACCGCGTAGCCGATTTTGCGGGTCTCTTTTTTCACGCCTAGGGCAGTTACTACCACCTCGTCGAGCTGCTTGTTGTCGGTGGCCAGGGTCACGGCTAAGGTGGTTTGGGAGCCCACCGTCACCTCCTGCGCCACCGTGCCCAGCGAGCTGATAACGAGCACGTCGCCGGGCTGGGTAGGCAGCACAAAGCGCCCATCCGAATCGGTAGTGGTGCCCTTGCTGGTACCTTTTATAACAACGCTCACGCCGGGCAGCGGCTGCTTTTTATCGTCCGTGACCGTGCCGCCAATGGGGCTCTGCGCCCACCCTAGGTGCGGCGCCAACCCCAATGCCAGCCCCAATCCCAGCACTGAAACCTGTTTGTAAATACTGCGCATAGAAGGAGAAAAAGAGGTGGATAAAACAGCGAGAAGGGGCCGGTCAGGCCCGTAGGTTTCGGAATGCTTCCTAGGTTGCCTGCTGCTGCAAATGGCTTATTGCCATTGCCTTTAGGTGGTCGAGCCGGCCTACGGGCAGGTCGCCTTCCTTGGCTTCTTCATCCCAGCGCCGCAGCTGAAGGATGAGGTCGGCATCGGGGTCCTGCTCGAAGGCGTCGGCCTCGGCCGCGCTCATCACCCCACCCTGAAAAGCGAGCGTAACCATACTGGCCTCAGAAAGCTGGCGCAGGTAGCTAGGGTACTTGTAAGTGAGGTAGCGCTTGGCCAGCACGTGGCTCTCGACCAGCCGCGCCACGCGCTCCGAAAAACCGCGGGCCCGCAGGTAGTCGGCGCCCAGCTTTTCGTGGTCCACGGCCCCAAAGCCAGCCATTGAGTCGGCGGCCACGTCGGGGGCGCAGAGGTGCCCTAGGTCATGGAAGAAGGCGGCCAGCACCACCTCCTCGTCGGCCCCGGCGGCCTCGGCCAGCGCGGCGGCCTGCCACATGTGCTCGAGCTGCGACACAGGCTCGCCGATGTAGTCGGCGCCGCCCCGGGTTTCGTACAGGCCAAATACCTGCGCCACCGCCTGCTGTGGGCTTATTACTAGCTTAGTAGTACTATCCATAAGTGAAAATTTTCGAAGAGCCCGGCCCGCCTGCCACACGTTGGCCTACTCCTACAGCAATTGCCTAGGCAGCCACTAGCCCACCCATAAAATCGAGGTGCAACCGACAGGGCGTGAGCACTAAAGGCCTGCGCCCGACCACTTAAGAGCAGCTGGCCATAAGAAATAAGCTAGCCGGCTGGCTGCTCTACAAGTCCTATTTTGTATGGGCAAAGTTCAGGTGCGCAGGCTTGGCTAGTGTCGCCGATTAGTCACCAAATCGTTACCTAATTGTGGCCTACTTTTTCCTATAAGTCAACAGCCGGCTCGCCCAGTAGCTCGGGCTCGGGGCTGGGCTGCCGCTCTTGGGTGCGATAGAACACCAGCGCCATCACCGCCGTGGCCGCCGCCAGCAGGGCCAAGGCGAGAAAGGCCGCGCCCCAGCCCCGGTGCTCTGCCAGCGCGCCCGTGAGCCACAGCGCCCCGGTGGCCCCGGCGTAGCCCACGGCATCGACCAGGCCCGAGGCGGTGGCTGCGCCCTGCCGCCCGCCCGCATCGAGCGACATGGCCCCCGCCAGAAACGAGTAGGGGCCCAGCAGCAGCAGCCCCACCAGCGAAATGAGCGCCAGCGGCAGCCAGTGCCCCCCGCCCGGCTGGCTCATGAGCAGCAGCACCGGCACTAGCCCCACACTAGCCGCCAGAAGGAGCGGTCCCCGCTGCCCGCGCAGCCAGGCATCGGAAATGTAGCCGGCCCCGAGTATCGACACCATGCCAAAGCCCGAGTACAAGGCGCTGTACTGGGAGGCCGCCCCATCGGAGAGGTGGGCCGCCTCTACCAAATAAGTAGGCACCCAAAAGCTAAAGGCCTCGCGCAGCGCGGTGAGGCCAAAGGAGAGCCCCAGCATCAGCAGAAAAGAGGAACTGCGGAAGTAGGGTCGCAGCAAGGCCCCTAGGGAGGTGGGCTGGTCGGCCGCCTGGTCGGGACTGGCGAAGAGGCTTGTTGGGCTGGCGGGTGGTGCCGCTAGGCCCACGCTGGCCGGCGTAGCTGCCAGGCCCAGCCAGTTGGCCAGCGCCACCAGGGCCAGCACGCCCGCTGCGGCCATAAACACTCCCCGCCAGCCCAGCCCTAGGTCAAGCAATTGACCTAGCACAAGCTTGGCCGCGATGTCGCCGACTAAGTAACTGAGGCTTAGCAGCCCCATAATACGGCCGTAGGCGCGGTACGAAAACCAGTTGGCCGTGAGCTTTACCAACCCGGCCCAGCCCATGGACTGCACCAGCCGGTTGGCGGCCCACGCCCCGAAGAACACCACCACGCCCTGCCCTAGCCCAAAGGCCACCGTGGCTAGCACTGCGCCCACCATGCCGAGCAAGAATATTTTTTTGCCACCCAGAAAGTCGCCTAGCACCCCATTAAAAACCTTACCTAGGGCATAGAAGAGCACGCCCACCGAGGCCAACTGCCCCAGCACTTCCTTATCGAGGCCCCGGCCACCAAACTCGCGAATAAGCAGCGGCGCCACCACTGCCAAGTTGGAGCGGCACAGGTAGTAAGCACTGTAGCCTACAAATAACCCTGCGGCCGTACGCAGTTGCCAGCGGCGGAGCGGGGTGGGTGGCACAAGCTTAAACATGGGTAGAAGTAGCAGCCGCAAGCCCGGCTCAGTTCCAGCGCCTGCACCGGTATGCTTATGCTTTTTTCAAGCGTGTAGCTCCCAATTACTGGCGCAGGTCTCACCAGCAGGATGCTAGTATTTTCAGAAGACAAAATTGGGCGCTGGCCGGTCGCAACCTGTTGCAGTCCAGTTGTCTATTTGTTAATAAATTATGCCCTCTTGTTCACTATAGCTAAACGCTAGCTAGCCATGGGGCTTTCGCGGGGCAGGACGCACTGGTCTTTGTTTTTACCTCCTCGCTCCTGCCAGCGCGCTTTCATTGAGGCTGTAAATGGTAGGGTAACCGTTGGAAAAAAGCATACTATTTACTGTCTTAAAAATGTCTTTTTTCTGTTTTCCATACTAGCACCTCAGCATTTGTCAAACTGACATAATCTTCTATTTCAGATTATTATGAATTCATGAACGCAAACGCGGTGCGTAGCAACAGACAAAAACCCATGTCCTAAAACTGGCTTAACTGTCCTTTCAAAAAAAGGATAGGAGTTCGTCCTTTGATACTATTCCCGTGGCACGGCGGGACGCTTCTTCTAGTATTTCCCACCCCTGACTGACTACCATGAAAATCCTTTTTTTAGTTGCTTGCTGCTGGGTAGGTGGCGGGCTCGCAGTTTATTACGCGCTGCCTACTTGGACCCTAGGTATTTATGGGTTTTTATCGTTGCTCTACCTGGCAACATGGCTGACCCTACGGCGGGGGTTTTACCCCGCACGATAGACAGCCAAGTACATACTCCTTTTTTTAATTTCTAATCGCAAAAGCCCCGCTCCCAGCGGGGCTTTTTTTGCGCTACACCATTTGTCTGTTTGTGAGCACAGTAGCTATTTCCTAGGTTGTCTTCGTGCGTCCGTCTTCTCGCACGCAAGCTTTGTTCGAGCGCAACACCAGCCACCCGAAGAGGTGCTTAAGCCAACGCGCTGGGCATAGGAGTACCCGAACTGACACGCCGCATAGTACCTAAAAAGCAAAACCCCCATTTTCGGCCGAAAATGGGGGTTTTTGCAGAGAGGATGGGATTCGAACCCACGATGACCTTTTGAGCCATACACACTTTCCAGGCGTGCTCCTTCGACCACTCGGACACCTCTCTGAATGGGGCTGCAAAGATAGGTAGAAATAGGCCGCCAGAAAGCAGCCTGGCCCTAAAAAGGTGCTGGCGCAGTGCACGAGGGCCCTTGCTTGCCGCTGTTTGCGTGTCTTTTTCTTTATAGCGGCGTGATTTCGCCGCGCAGGTCTTGGCTGAGCAACGCGCGCGTCTCAGCCTCTCCTACCCCCAGGCCCAGCACAAACATGAGCTTAGTGATGGCGGCTTCGCTCGTGATATCATCGCCGCCAATCACGCCTAGGTCTGCGAAGTAAGCACTGGTTTCGTAGTGCCCTTGCACCACGCGACCTTCCTCGCACTGGCTGACGTTCAGGATATAAACGCCGCGCTGGCGGGCCCGCGCCAGGCACTCCAAAAACCACGGGGCCGTGGGCGCGTTGCCCGCGCCGTAGGTTTCGAGCACGCAGCCGCGCAGGCCCGGCACCCCCAGCACCGCTTCCACTACGGCCGCCGTGATGCCCGGAAACAGCCGCAGCACCGCCACATTTTCTTCGAGCCGCTGGTGCACGTGTAGGTGCGCGCTGGGCAACAGGCGAATGTCGTTGTCGGCAAACGTGAGGCTGATGCCGGCCCGGGCCAGCGGTGGGTAATTTTCGCTTTTGAATGCCGCAAACTGCTGGCTCTCGACCTTTTTGGCCCGCGTACCCCGAATGAGAATATCGTTGAAAAACAACCCTACCTCGGGCAGTTGCACGGTCTGAGCCTGCGGGTGGCGGGCAGCAGCTATCTCTAAGGCTGTGAGTAGGTTGCGGGCCGCATCGGAGCGCGTGCGGCCTACCGGCACCTGCGCTCCCGTAAATACCACTGGCTTGCCTAGGTGCTCGAGTAGGAAGCTCAGCGCCGCCGAGGAGTAGGCCATGGTATCGGTGCCGTGCAGCACCACAAAGCCATCAAACTCGGTGTAATACTGCCCGATGAGCTGGGCCAGCCGCAGCCAGTCGGCGGGCGTCACGTTGCTGCTGTCGATGAGCTGCGGCAAGGCCAGCATCTCGAGCCGATAGGGCAGCTGCCGCAGTTCGGGTAGCTTGCGGTCTAGCTTGCCAAAGTGCATGGGCACCAGCTCGCGCCGGCTGTTGAAGGCCATACCCACCGTACCACCCGTGTAGATAATGAGTAGGCGCGGCGCCGTAGCATCGATGGCCTCGGCAGCGGTAGGAAGGGTGAGCAACGGTATATCGGCAAGGGTAGCAGGCATGGCACAAAGAAAAGAAGCAGCGCCGAGCTAACACGATAGGGCTGCTTAGCAACTGGCTGAAGCCCCTAGGCCACCTAGGGTTGCTAGCCAACGCCACCCTAGCGACCCCTACCTAAGTCAAACCCCTTCACAACTATAATCAACTGACAAATAGCAATTTGCTGTTATTTGCAACCATGTTTCACATAGTTGCTACTAGGTCAACAATTAATTCAAACACATTTTGCAACTATGATGCAATTAATGTTTATAAGCACAAGTGTTTGATGTAATGCATTGCTAATCAGCCTAGCTATTAATTTAAGCGAAAGAGCTCCTGCGCATTGCGAGTAGTGGCGGCAGCCACTGCCTCGGGGTCTTGCCCTAGCAGCGAGGCTAACCGGTGCAGCACTAGCGACAAATAGGCAGGCTCGTTGCGCTTGCCCCGGTAGGGCACGGGCGCGAGGTAGGGGCAGTCGGTTTCGAGCACTAGGTGCTCGACTGCTATGTGCGGCAGCACCTTGTCGAGGCCGCCATTTTTGAACGTGGCTACGCCCCCAATACCTAGTTTGAAGCCTCCTAGGGCGATGATACGCTCGGCCTCGGCTACCCCATCGGAGAAGCAGTGAAACACGCCGCGTAGCGTGCCATCTTGGGCTTCGGCCACTAGCTCGAAGGCTTCTTCAAAGGCGCTGCGGGTGTGCAGCACAATGGGCAGGTCGTATTGCTTGGCCAGGCGCAGCTGCACGCGCAGGGCTTCTTGCTGTTGCGGCAGATAGGTTTTATCCCAGTACAAATCGATGCCGCACTCCCCTACTGCTACGAAGGGTCGCTGGCTCAGCCAGTCTTCGAGCCGCTGCAGCTCTTTCTCAAACGTGGGGCCGACTGAGCACGGGTGCAGGCCCATCATGGCGTGGCAGGTTTGGGGGAACTGAGCTTCTAGCTCCAGCATCGCGTCGATGCTGGTGTGGTCGATATTGGGCAGCAGAATGGTTTCGACGCCGGCCGCCACGGCCCGGTGCAGCGCCTCGGCGCGGTCGGGCTTGAATTGCTCGGAGTAGAGGTGGGCGTGGGTTTCTATTAACTTCATGATAAACAGGTATGCCTAGGGCAGGTAGCGCCGCAATCGCATATAGGGAATCGGACCTTTGTAGAAAATATCGCCCTCGGGCTCTAGCCCAAAGCGCGCGTAAAAAGCCAGGGTATTGTGGCGGGCATCGCACCACAAGGAATGAACGCCCTGGGCCGTGGCCGCCTCAATGGCGTGCCGCAGCAGCGCCGAGCCGATGCCCTGCCCCTGCCACGCCGCATCGGTGGCAAATTTGCGGAAGCGCGCCACCCCATCGGCGTCTACGAACAGCGAAAGCACTGCTACCAACTGCTCGCCTTCGAAGGCCCCGAAGTGCTGACCTAGGTCGTCGTCGGGCAGCTTTATGTAGTCAAGCGGCTTGGCGGGCCACAGCACGGCGTGGCGCAGCGCATAGGTTTGGGCGGGAGTAATAAGTTGAATAGTCATGTTTTCATGGTAGAGGACGCAGTGGATTACGCAAGAAAGCCGCAAAAGGCTCTTAGGCTAATGGTAATGACGCCCTTTCCACTCTACGCCCCGGCGGCCAACTAACCGGCTCAGGGCGAGGTGCGTGGTGAGCGCTAAGGAGAAAAACTCGTACCCAATCACGACAGGCGCGGCTGGCATAGGTAGGCCCGCCCGGCGCGTAGCCACCCGCAACATAAGGGCTTGGGCGCCAATTTTCAGCACCATGGCTCCTAGGGCCCAGCTTGGCTGGCCCGCCAGCAGCAAGCCCACCACTGCTAGCCAGTAGCCGCTAAACAGCACTAGCCCCACCTGCACCCGGCGGGGCAGGGCCGCCACCCCCCGCATCCAGCGCAGGCGCTGCCTCAGCAGCGCCGCCCACGCCCCGGCCGGCAGCGACGCTGCCCGCACGGCTGGCTCAAACAGCTGCCGGAAGCCGTAGCCCTGCGCATTTACGGCCTCAAACAGCGCAAAATCCTCGATAATGGTGGCGGGCAGGGCTTCGTAGCCGCCGGTGGCCTGGTAGGCAGCACGGGTCACGAGCATGTTATTGCCCATCGCCGTCATGGGCTGGCCGCTGTCGGTAGCAACCTGGATGGCGGCCAGTGACAGCAGCCAATCAACGCCTTGCAGTTTAGCCAGTAAGCTAGGTCCTTGCACCACGGTGAGGCCCGTGACGGTGCCCACCCGTGGGGCGGCGTGCGCCAGCAGGCCCTGCACCCACGTGGCGGGCACGGCAATATCAGCATCGGTCAGCAGCCAATAGTCGGTGGTGGCCAGTTGGGCGAGGTGGGCAAGCACGTTGGCCTTGCCGCGCGCCTGCCCTAGGGTGTCGGCGATGGTGATTACCTGAAAGCGGCCGGCAAAGCCCTGCATGGCGGCCTCGGCCACGGCGCGGGTGCGGTCGGTGCTGGCATCGTCGCCCACCAGCACTTCGAGCAGGTGCGCGGGGTAGTCGAGGGCGCGCACGCTGGCCAGGCAGCGCGGCAGGGCAGCTTCTTCGTTGCGGGCGGCGATGAAGATGCTCACGCGGGGCAGCGCTGGGGGCAGCGGCACGGGCGCCGGGGCGCCCGCTCGCGTGGCCAGCCGGCGCATGATGTACGCTAGCCAGCCTAGCCACAAGGCGCAGTACACAGCGCAACCATATGCCAATACATTCATCATCAGGCTAAAGTGCAGCAAATTCATACCCTAGGTCGCCGTAGTGCGCCAGCAGCCGGGGCAGTAAAAAGCGCAGCGAAGGGCTAGCCTTGCGCGAGTCGTGCAGCACTACGATGTCGCCGGGGCGGGTGGCGGCTAGGGTCAGGCGCAGGGCACGCTCGGGCGAAAGGTCGCGGTCGTAGTCGCGGGTGAGCAACGACCACATAATGACGCGGTACTCGGCCCGCAGCTCGCGTAGCACCGGCCAGGTGAGGCGGCCGTAGGGCGGCCGAAACAGCGGCAGCACCGTGGGGTGCAGGGCGCCTAGGGCGGCGAGCTGCTGCTGGCACTCGGCCACATTGGTGAGGTAAGCCGGGCGCGGCGTGTTCCAGGCGCTGCGGTGGTGCTGGGTATGGTTACCGAGGCGGTGGCCGGCGGCCAGGGCAGCGCGGGCAATGTCGGGGGAGCGCCCTAGGTTGTCGCCCACGCAAAAAAACGTGGCCTGCGCCCGGTGGGCCGCTAGCTGCTCGAGCACCCAAGGGGTTTCTTCCGGAATGGGCCCATCGTCGAAGGTGAGATAGAGCCGCGGGCGGCCCGTGAGGCTAGTGGGCGCACCTCGCCACTCGCTGCCCGAAAAGAGGGGACGTAGCCAGGCGGGCGGACGGGTGAGCGGATTGGGTGGCAGCAAAACGAAACCGAAGCCAGCGGAGACCGGTACTAAGCTACCTAGGTGCTCGCTTCGGGCTACAAACTTACCCCGTCTGCTTTTTAGCTGGCCGCCTAGCGCAGCCCTTCATTATCTAAATCTTCAACTTCTAACTCCTCTCCCATGCCTCGCAAGTCTTTTTCCGAACTCATCAATAGCCCTGGCATGCCCGTGCTCGTCGATTTCTACGCCGACTGGTGCGGCCCCTGCAAAACGATGGCGCCCATCTTGGAGCAGGTAGCGGCCCAGCACGAGGGCAAGCTGCGCATCATCAAAATCGACGTGGACAAGAACCCCGCCGTGGCGCAGCAGTTTCGGGTGCAAAGTATTCCTACGCTCATTCTTTTTCACAAAGGCCAGCCGGTGTGGCGGCAGGCAGGCGTAGTGCCCGCGGCGCAGCTCAACCAAAGCGTAGGCGCGTACCTCTAGTAGGGGCCCTGCAAGTAAACTAAACGCGACGCCGGGGCGTTGGCGACAGACCACGCCCCGGCGATAGTTACCTTGCAGTATGAGTCAATTTTTGCTACGCAATAGGGTATTAATTAGCTTATTACTTGTCTTATTACCGGGTCTGAGCCTGGGGCAGGCGCGCCACGTTCTCAGCGGCATGGTGCGGGCCGCCGATGGCACGGCCCTGCCCGGCGCCACGGTGGCAGTGCCGACCCTAGGGCTGGGCACCGCCACCGAAGCCGACGGCACGTACCAACTCAGTTTGCCCGCCGGGCCGCAGCAAGTGGTGGTGTCGTTTGTGGGCTACGCCACGCAAACGGCCGACATTAAACTCATTCGCAACCAGCACTACAATTTCGCGCTGACTGCCAGCCAGAGCGCGCTGGGCGAGGTAGTAGTGCAGGGCCAGCAGTCGCTGAAAGACAAACTGACGAGTACCCAAATGGGCGTTGAGCACCTCAGTGTGCGCGAGGCCAAGCTGCTGCCGGCACTGTTTGGCGAGGTTGATATTCTGAAGACCTTGCAGCTCAAGCCCGGCGTGCAGAGCGGCGGCGAGGGCAGCAGCGGGTTATTCGTGCGCGGCGGCTCGGCCGACCAAAACCTGATTCTGGTCGACAACGTGCTGGTCTACAACCCCAACCATTTGTTCGGGCTTTTTTCGGTATTCAACTCCGACGCCGTGCAAAGCGTCGATTTATACAAGGCGGGCTTTCCGGCGCAGTTTGGCGGGCGCCTGTCGTCGGTGGTCGATGTGAAGCTGCGCGAGGGCAACCGTCAAAAATTTACTACGTCGGGCGGCATCGGGCTCATTTCGTCGCGTCTTAGCTTCGAGGGGCCCATTAATAAAGGCAAGGGCTCGTTTTTGGTGAGCGGGCGGCGCACGTATTTCGATATCTTCACGCGCGCCCTCAACCGGGCCAATGCGGGCAAGGAGGATTACAGCCCCATTCCCGATTACTACTTCTATGACTTCAACGCCAAGGCCAACTACACCCTAGGCGAGAAAGACCAGCTGTACCTGACGGGCTACCTAGGGCGCGATGTTTTCGGCTTTACCTCGCCCAACGGGTTTAAGTCCCAGTTTACCTGGGGCAATACCCTGGGCGTGCTGCGCTGGCAGCACGTGTTTTCGCCCAGGCTCACGCTGAATACCTCGGCCGCCGTGACGTCGTACAAGTACGACCTCAACAACAGCATCGACCAGTTTAGCTTCAACCTGGGCTCCAACATTCTCGACTATACCCAGCGCGTGGACCTCGACTACGTGCCCAACGAGCGGCATACCCTTAAGGTCGGGGCGCTGCTCACCGAGCATCAGTTTGGGGTGGGGCGCTTGCAGCGCAGCTCGCAGGACAATACCGTCAACTACGGTTCCGACGTCAGCTACACCGGCCAGGAAGCGGGCCTCTACGCCTCCGATAACTTCAAGGCCAGCGACAAGCTCCAGCTCGAAGGCGGGCTGCGGCTCTCGGGCTTTCGCAGCGGCACCGATGCCTACGGTGGCATCGAGCCCCGCGCCTCGGCCCGCTACTCGCTCAGCGACAAAGTGACGCTGAAGGGCAGCTACGCCCTTATGTACCAATACGTACACTTGGTATCAAACTCGGGTGCTTCGCTGCCTACTGATATCTGGTATCCTTCGCGCCTGTCCGTCAAGCCCGAGCGCTCGCAGCAGGTGAGTACCGGCGTGAGTTTTTTGCTGGGCAATGGCAAGTACTTACTCACGAACGAGGTGTACTACAAATGGGCCCGCAACGTAATCGACTTTAAAGACGGTGCCCAGCTTTTTGCCAATAACGACCTCGATTCGCAGTTCCTGTTCGGCCGCGGCTGGGCCTACGGCAATGAGCTGTACCTAGAGAAGAAAACCGGCAAAACTACCGGCTGGATTGGCTACACCCTGGCCTGGACCAAGCGCAACTTTCCGCCCCAGCTCGGCACTACAGGCATCAACGGCGGCCGGGATTTCTACCCCAACTACGACCGCCGCCACAACCTCAACGTGGTGGTGCTGCACCAGCTTAGCACCCGCATCAGCCTCACGGCCAGCTTTGTGTACACGAGCGGCGCCCCTACTACGCTGCCCCTAGGGCGGTTTGCCTTGCAGGATATTTACCAGGGCGGCATCCAGGCCATACCGGTGTACCCCGACCGCAATTCGTACCGCCTCATTCCCTACCACCGCCTCGACCTAGGCATGGTGTACAAGCTGCGCCCCTCGCGCAGCGGCGGCGACCGCGACCTGACCTTCAGCGTTTACAACGCTTATAATCGGCGCAACGCTTATTTCATTTACTTCGACCAGCTTCGCGACAAAGCCACCGACCGCATAACGGGCTTTGCGGCGCGGCAGGTGTCGCTGTTCCCGCTCATCCCGTCCGTGACGTACAATTTCCGCTTCTAGACCGCAGATGTAGCGGATTTAACGGATTGCGCAGATACGCCCGCCGGTGGCGGGCTGACTTTTTCTCTTAGTCTATTTGACAGTTGATTTTTAGGTATGAATAAGCTTGTTAATAAGAAGTTAGGCATTGCGCTTGTGGCTACTGGCTGGCTAGGTGGGCTGGCGGGCTGTGGCAGCTTGCAGAAGGATATTAACGTGCCCCTGCCCTACTATGCCAACCAGCTGGTGACCGAGTGCTACCTCGAAAACGGGGTGGTGCCGCGCCTCACCGTTACGGAGTCGGTGCCTTATCTGGATGATGGCCAGGCCGCGGCGGCCGGTTCTTTCCTGTTGAAGCTGCCCGGCGGCCAGAGCATTCAGTTTCCCATCGACGTGACGGCCAAGCTCGTGCTACCCGATGGCCGCACCGTGAACCTCGCCTTTCGGCCCGGCCTCGATGCGACTACGGGCAAGTATTACACCCACATCGGCACGTCGCGCCTCACGGTGCGGGCGGGCCAGCAGTTTGCGCTAGACGTGCGGGACCAGCGCGGGCGGCACGTTACGGGCACGGCCGTAGCGCCCACATTCATCCCCATCGACTCAGTTAAGTACCGGTTTAATGACTTGAGCGGCAGCGAGCGCAAGGCCTATTTCCTCACTAAGTGGACCGACCCCGGCGCTACTACCGACTACTACCGGCTGATGCTGCACAAGGGCCGGCCCGCTAATAACTCGGAGCGCGACAACGACATCACCGACCGGCTTTTCAATGGTCAGTCATATGCCCAGGTCACGCGCTACAACTTCAACCCCAACGATACCGTCACGGCCACGCTCTACCACGTCGATTCGCTGTACTATAGCTTTCGGCAATCGACCCGCGACGCCCGCAACGCCAATGGAAACCCGTTTTCGCAGCCTTCGGCCATCCGCAGCACGGTGCAGGGCGGCATCGGCGTCTTCACGGTGCTCGTAAAAGACCAAAAGACGCTGATTTTGAAGTAGCCCACCCGCAGCCCTAGGTCTTATTGGGCTGCCAGCACTGCTTTCATCAGGGCCGTGAGCCGGGGCTCGGCCGCGGCGGCGGCGGCCAGGATATCAGCAATCACCACTGGCTTGAGCTGGCCGGGATAGCAGAGGTCGGTGATGACCGACACGGCCAGCACCGGCAGCCCTAGGTGGCGCGCCGCAATGACCTCGGGCACCGTGCTCATGCCCACGGCATCGGCCCCGATGGTACGCAGATAGCGGTACTCGGCCGGCGTTTCGAGCATGGGGCCGGGCACGGCTGCATACACGCCGCGCTGGGTCGTCGCATTTTGACCTAGGGCTACGGCCGCCGCGCGCGCGCGCGCCAGCAGCGCCGGGTCGTAGGCGGCGTACATATCGGGGAAGCGCGGGCCGAGCTCCGCCTTGTTGGGCCCGATGAGCGGGTTGCCGGGCAGCAGGTTAATGTGGTCGTCGAGCAGCATCAAATCCGAGATTTGAAACTCAGGATTAAGCCCGCCAGCCGCATTGCTCACGAATAGTTGCTTGATACCAAGCAGCTTCATTACCCGCACCGGGAACACTACTTGCTCCATCGAGTAGCCCTCATAGTAGTGGAAGCGGCCTTGCATTACCACTACTGCCTGGCCGCTCAGCGTACCTAGGAGCAGGCGCCCGGCGTGGCTCTCCACCGTACTCACCGGGAAGTGCGGAATATCAGCGTAACTGATTTCGTGTTGAATCTCAACTTCTTTAGCCAGTGCCCCTAGGCCGGTGCCCAGGATGATGCCGGTGCTGGGCGCGAAGTGCTGCGTTTGGCTTTGGATGAAGGCGACGGCTTCTTGGAGGTGTTGCATAAGTTATTTACAAAATCAGAACGTCTGTCATGCTGAGCGCAGCAAAGCATCTCGCGTGGTGCAGTAATCAAATAGCGAGTGATTTTACTGCGCCACGCGAGATGCTTCGCTGCGCTCTGCATGACAAACGCGTTTTAAAGCTCATTTAATTGAGCGTTTACTGTACCGTCAGGCGGTCGTTCTTGGTGTCAGCGTCCATATACAGGCCGTGGTCGAGCGAAACGGCGCGCACGGCCTTGCTGCCGGGCACCGTGATGCTGGCCTGCTGCTGGTTGGCGCGCCAGAGCTCGGGCGTGCGGTGCAGGGTTTCGGTGCTGCCATCGGCGTAGTCCACTTTCAAGTCTACGGGCACGGCGAAGCCGCCCACATTTTTGAGCGTAACAGTGGTGCCCTGGGCCGTTTTATCAACCTTGGTGAGCGCCAGGTCGATGTAGTTATTCGTGAAAAACCAGTTCTGGAAAAACCAGGTCAGGTCCTGGCCCGAGGCGTTGCTCATCGTGTTGAAGTAGTCCCACGGTATGGGATGCTTGCTGTGCCAGCGGTCCATGTAGGTGTGCAGGCACTTCTTAAACAGCTCATCGCCAAGCATGTCCTTAAGGGCCAAGTAGCTGAGCGAGGCCTTGCCGTAGGAATTATTGCCGTAGCCGGCCTTGAGTTCGCTGCTAGGCGTGATAACAGGCAGGTCCTGAGCCGTGCTGGGGTTATTTATCCAGTTAGTCACCCGAAACTTGCGGTAGAACTCGTCGGCTGCCGAAGTGCCGTTTTCGGCTCGCCCAATGAGCAGCTCAAACGTGGTGGCCCAGCCCTCATCCATGAAGGCGTAGCGGCTCTCGTTGATGCCCATGTAAAACGGGAAGTACGTGTGGGCAATCTCGTGGTCCTGCACCAGCTGCGCAAATTTCAGGTCATCGGCGGGGCTGTCGTTCACCATCATAGGGTATTCCATGTCGGCAAAGCCCTGGAAAGCCGTCATCTTCGGGAACGGGTACGGTACGCCCGGCCAGTTGCGCGAAAACCACCCTAGGGCGTTCTGGCTGAACTTCACCGAAGAGTGAAAATCCTTGGTCGAGTCGGCAAAGGCGGCTTGCACGCTGGCCCGGCGCTTGGTGGCGGGGTCCACTATCACGCTGGCCGCATCCCACACGTAGTGGTCGCTAAGGCCTACCGTCATATCCGAAATATCAGTGGCCTTCCACACCCAGGTGTTCAGGGGCTGCTGGGCCGTGATGCTCTTCTTGGCCAAGTCGGCGGCGGTGGCCACGTGAATTAGCGCGTCGCTGGTCATGGACTTTTCGAGGCGCTTGGCCGCCGCAGGCTGGAGCACCTGCTTAGGGTTTTGCAGCGTGCCGGTGGCCCACACGATGTAGTTGGCCGGCGCTTTCACGCGCAAGGTATAGTCGTTGAAGTCGTTGTAAAACTCCTTACTATTCACGAAGGGTAGTCGGTCCCAGCCGGCGTAGTCGTCGTACACGGCTACCCTAGGGTAGAAATACGCCAGGAAGTAGGTGGTCTTATCAATCATGCCCTCGCGCCCGCTTTGCACCGAAAGCGGGAAGTGCCAAGTCACGGCGAGTTTCACCGAATCGTGCGGCGCCAGCGCCTTGGGCAGCCGCACGCTTGGCGCGGTACCTAGGTCGGGCGGCAGCTGGCGCAGCTGGCCAGCCACCCGGAAGCTGTCAATCACGACGCCCGAGGTGAGGTAATCGGGCGAAACGTCGCCCTCCCGCGACGCCTCGGGCTTGTGGACATTCAGAATGATGCGCAGCACCAGCTGCTTCAGCGTATCGGGGCTGTTGTTGAAATACGTAATGGTTTCGCGGCCCCGAATGTCGCGGGCGGGTGGCGCGGCCTGCACCGTGATGTCATAGCGGGCGCGGTTTTGCCAGTACTTGGGGCCGGGGCGGCCATCGGCGGCGCGAGTGCCTTTGTCAAAAGCCCGCTTGATGTCGCGGGGCTGGTAAAGCGTGGGGGTGGTTTGGGCAATGGCGGCGTGAGCGAGGCCGGTTAGCACGAAGGTGCTAAGAAGTATTCGACGCATAGAGTCTGTTAAAATTTCAAATCGCCTGGTATGCTGGCGAAGGAAGCATCTTACCTGAATAGGCTGCTTCCTTCGCCGGCATACCAGACGACTCATTACCCAGTAGCTGGGCTTACTTATTTGATTTCAAGCTCATACGGCAAGCGCGCTTGCACGCCGCGCATTTGCATGAGCTGCTGGTACTGGCGCACGGCGGGGTAAAGCGGGCCGAGCTTAGCTTGCAGCAGGCGAGCTTCGGCAGCCGCTTGCTCGTCGTCGCCCCCTCCGAAACGGCTAAAGAACTTCTCCACGGCCGATTTCTGGCGCGGCAGACGCTGCACTTTGTAGTCGTCGGCCTTGAGGTGAGCGCGGTTGGCCGCAATCTTGAGCGCGTCTTCGTAGGAGCCTAGTACATCGACCAGGCCAATTTGCTTGCCCTCGCTACCGCTCCACACGCGGCCCGATGCAATGCGACGCAGGCGCTCGACGGGCATGTGCCGCCCTAGGGCAGCTTTGCTAGTAAAATCGGCGTATATCTCGTTCACTTCCAGCTGCATCTGCTGCTTTTCGTAGGGCGAGAGCGCCCGGGTGATGGTGGGTAGGTCGGAGAACTTACCCGTCGTTACGCGGTCTACGGTGATACCCAGTTTATCAGCCAGCAGTGGCTGGATGTTGGGCAACACGCCAAATACGCCGATGCTGCCCGTGATGCTGTTTGGGTGGGCCACGATAGTATCGCAGGCCATGGCGATGTAATAGCCGCCCGAGGCCGCGACGTCGCTCATGCTAGCAATGATGGGCTTCACTTTCTTAGTCAGCAGTACCTCGCGGTAGATGATGTCAGAGGCCAGCGACGAGCCGCCCGGTGAGTTGATGCGCAACACCACAGCCTTCACCTTCTCATCGAGGCGCGCCTTGCGGATAGCTTCGGCAAACTTGTCGCTACCGATATTATCATCCGAGCCTTTGCCGGTTACGATATCACCTTCGGCGTAGATAACAGCGATGCGGTTGCCGCTGGTGTTGCCTTCTTTTTCGTCGGCCTTGTCGGCATCCTGGTAGTCACCTAGGCTAACGAGGCCGGGCTTTTTATCCTTGGCCAGGCCTAGCTTACCGCGCAGGTAGTCCTGCACCTCGTCGAAGTAGCCGAGCTTGGTCACCAGCTTCAGGCGCAGCGCGTCCTTGGCATTGTGCACCAGCATAGAATCCGAAATCACTTTCAGGCGCGGCGCGGGTATCTGGCGGCTGGTGGCCACCTGACCGAGCATGTGGCCATTGAGCGAGTTGAGGTACGATACCGTTTGGTAGCGAGCCGAGTCGGAGAAGTTTTCGCGGAAGAACGGCTCCACGGCGCTCTTAAACGAGCCTACCCGGAAGATATATGGCTCGATACCAGCCTTGTCGAACAGCCGCTTGTAAAACATCACCTCCGAGCTCAGGCCGTTGAACTCCAGCGTGCCCTGCGGATGCAGGTAAATCTGGTCGGCTACCGAGGAGAGATAATAGCTCTTTTCGGAAGCGATTTCGTGGTAGGCCACGATGAATTTGCCACTCTTTTTGAAGTCGAGCAGCGCGTCGCGCACTTCTTCTAGGCTGGCCATGCCACCCTGCACCAGCTCTAGGTTGAGTAAGATGCCTTTAATGTCGTCGTCGGTTTTGGCCCGGCGAATTACTTCCTTCAGGTTCACGAGCCCGATGGTGGCCCGGTCGCCCCCTAGGGGGTTCAAATCAGCACTTTGTGCCCGCTCCGAAATTGGCTTATCGAGCTTTAGCTCCAGCACCGAGTTGGCGGCCACCGACTTATCGGTACTACTGCGGCCAATGAGCGTGCCTAGCCCCACAAGCAGCAGCACTCCCAGCACCGAAAACAGCACCAGCCCCACGACAGTGGCCAGCACAAACTTAAAAAATTGCCTCACAAGACCGCAGATTTAACAGATTTAACGGATTTCACAGATACGCCCGCTGACGCGGGCTGGCTAGCTGGACGCAACACGGACGAGGCGGCCTGCTAGCTGGGCGGCAAGATACAGCCGCTGGTTGCTGCTACCTCTATCGCGGCACTGGCTGCCGCATTACACCACTACTACAGCGCCGCTGCCCCTTCCCAGCATAGCCAGCCTGCGTAGCGGGCGTATCTGCGAAATCCGTTACATCCGTTAAATCTGCGATTTAGTAATTGTATTTCTCCTGCCACCAGCTGCGTAGGCGCTCTCGTATCTTGGCCTCCAATGGGTTGTCGCCGGGGTCGTAGAAACGGGTGCCGCTCAGGGCGTCGGGCATGAACTCTTGGTAGGCGAAGTTGCCCGCCCCATTGTGCGAGTACTGGTAGGCATTGCCGTAGCCTAGGTCCTTCAGCAGCTTGGTGGGCGCGTTGCGCAGAGGCACCGGCACGGGGTGCACGCCGTGCTGCCGCACCTGCGCCTGCGCCGCCCTGATGGCCGTGTAGGCGGCATTGCTCTTAGGCGACGTGGCGAGGTAGATAACCGTTTGGCTCAGAATCAAATCGGACTCGGGCAGGCCGATAACGGTGCACGCCTGGAAACAGCTTTGGGCCAGCAGCAGGGCGTTGGGGTTGGCATTACCGATGTCTTCGGAGCTGAGAATGAGCAGGCGGCGAGCGATGAATTTTACATCTTCGCCACCCTCTAGCATCACGGCCAGGTAGTAGAGCGCGGCGTTGGGGTCCGAGCCGCGAATACTTTTAATAAAAGCCGAAATCACGTCGTAATGCATCTCGCCGCCTTTGTCGTAGCGCGCCAGGGGGCGCTGGGCGGTTTGCTGCACGGCGGCATCGGTGAGCTGCACGCGGCCATTGGCATCGGGCGGCGTGCTCTGCACCACTAGTTCCAGCAGACCTAGGAGCTTGCGGGCATCGCCGCCGCTGAGGGCCAGTAGGGCGTGGTCTTCAATGACATCGACCGGGATTTTGCGCAGCACCTCGTCCTCCGTCAGCGCCCGGCGGATGATTTCGCGCAGTGTCTCAGCACTGAGTGCCTCCAGCGTGTACACCTGGCAGCGCGAGAGCAAGGCCGGAATCACCTCAAACGACGGGTTTTCGGTGGTGGCGCCGATGAGCGTGACGGTCCCGTTTTCGACCGCCCCCAGCAGCGCATCCTGCTGCGCCTTGCTAAAGCGGTGAATTTCATCAATAAACAATACCGTGCCCGTCTGCTTCTTGGCCCGGTCAATGACATCGCGCACGTCCTTCACGCCCGCATTGATGGCCGATAGCATAAAGAAAGGCCGCTTTAGCTCCTCGGCCAGCAGCAGGGCCAGGGTGGTTTTGCCCACGCCCGGCGGGCCCCAAAGTATGAGCGACGGCAGACGCCCGGCGGCCAGGTAGCGGCGCAACACGCCGTTTTCGCCCAGCAAGTGGGTTTGGCCGGCATAGTCGGCCAGGCGGCGCGGGCGGCGGCGCTCGGCCAGCGGGGCAGTGGTAGGATTATCGAAAAGGGAAGCCATGAGCAGATAACTAGCGCCGTAGTACGCGAACTTTGTGGTTCACGTCTGTTAGCGAACTTCTAAACGGACGTGCACCACAAAGTTGGCTCCGCCCTTTCCAAGTCGCGCAACACCGCGCTACCGCCCCTTCCCCTATGGTTTCTAAGTTTCGCCTGCACACGGCGCTGTTCCTGGTTTCGCTCATCTACGCCGGCACGTATAGCCTGGCCAAGGACATTATGCCGCACTACATGCAGCCGCTGGGCATCGTGACGCTGCGCATTGGCGGGGCCGCGCTGTTTTTTGCGTTGCTGAAGCGGCTAGTGGCCCCCACTGATAAGATAACGGGCCGGGCCGACAATCTACGGGCCGTTGCCTGCGGGCTCCTGGGTATCGCGCTCAATCAAGTCACCTTCTTCGCGGGCCTCAACCTCACCACGCCCATCAATGCCTCGCTGCTCCAAACCATCTCGCCCATCGTGGTGGTGCTGGCCTCGGCCGTGCTGCTGAGCGAGAAAATCACGCCCACCCGGCTTGTAGGTATACTCCTAGGTGCGGCCGGGGCGGCAGCCCTTATTCTCAGCCGCCCCAGCACCGGTAAAGTGCCGGCCGATGCGCTGCTCGGCAACGCCTACCTGCTGGTGAATGCGGCCGTATTTGGGCTGTATCTGGTGCTGGTGGCGCCGCTCATGCGCACTTACCACGCCTTCACGGTGCTGGCGCGCATCTTTTTGGTGGGCGCCATTGTGGTGGTGCCCCTAGGGTTGCCGCAGGCCATCGCGGCCGACTACGCACACTTCCCCCTCTTCATCTGGGGCGAGCTGGGCTACATGGTTTTCTTCCTTACCATCTTAGCTTACCTCTTGAACAACTGGGCGTTGAAGTTTGCTTCGCCGGCGCTGCTGGGCGTGTACATCTACTTGCAGCCGGTGCTGGCAGTGCTCATCGCGGTGGCCACGGGCAAGGATACCTTTACGCTGGATAAAGCGTGGCAGGCGGCGCTCATCTTCCTAGGTGTCTGGCTGGTAGGCCGCAAGCCCAAGGCGGCCACTGAGGTCGCCCCCGCCACGACCTAGGAGTGGTTGTAGCCGCCATGAAAAGATGAGCCGTAGCATGAGGCTTTTAGTCCGTGAGTTCACCTAGATGGTTGCACCAGGAGCCTGCGGGCTGCCAGTCCGGGCTACGGCGCCTCACCCGGCGGCTACCCAGGCACAGGCGCTACCCTAGGTACTACTAAGCTCCGCCACAACCTTCGCTAAGCCCGGCCGTTAGCCGGGCATGGATTTTACTGGTAAGAATATTCTCATCGTTGGGGCCTCGTCGGGTATTGGGCTGGCCACGGCTCAGCAGCTGGTCGCCGCGGGCGCAACGCTCTACACGGCCTCGCGCCACCTGCCGGCCGAGTTGGCCGCCCTAGGTACCACCCACGTCACCTACGACGCCACGCAGCCCGTGGGCCCGGCCTTCGACCAGCTGCCTGAGGTGCTGCACGGCCTTGTGTATTGCCCCGGCTCCATCAAGCTGCGCCCCTTCGAGCGGGTGCCGGTCGAGGATTTTCGCAGCGACTTCGAGCTAAACGTGCTCGGCGCGGTGCAGGCGCTGCAAGCCACCGTGAAGCGCCTCAAGAAGGCCGAAGGTGGCGCCAGCGTGGTGCTATTCAGCACGGTAGCCGCCGCCGTGGGCATGAGCTTTCACACCAGCATTGCCACCGCTAAGGCCGCCGTAGAAGGCCTTACCCGGGCCTTGGCGGCCGAGTACGCTGCCAGCGGCCTGCGTGTCAACTGCCTGGCCCCCAGCCTCACCGATACGCCCCTGGCCGCCGCCCTGCTCAATACGCCCGAGAAAGCCGAGGCTGGCGCCAAGCGCCACCCCTTGCAGCGCGTGGGCCGCGCTACCGACCTAGCCGGCATGGCCGCGTTCCTACTCTCCGACCAGGCCACTTTCATCACCGGTCAAGTACTGGCTGTAGATGGCGGCATGGGCAAGTTGAAATGACTCTTTAGTGCCTAGTGCCTGGTGCCTAGTACTTAGGCAAAACAATCAGGTATTAAGCAAGAAGCCTCATACCTAGGCACTAAGCACCAAGCACTAGGCACCAAGCACTGCTATGAAAATCAGCATTTTCTGGCACCGGCGCGACTTGCGCTTTCAAGACAATGCGGGGCTGGCGGCCGCCCTGCAAAGCGGGCACCCCGTGCTGCCTTTGTTCATTTACGACCAAACCATCCTCGAAAAGCTACCTAGGGACGACGCACGCCTCACCTTCATCTTCGACCAGGTAGAGCGGCTGGCCGACGAAGCGCATGAGGCTGGCGGCGGCTTTGTGGCTCGCTACGGCAAGGTACCGGAGGTATTTAAGCAGCTGCTGAAAGACTACGACGTGGCCGCCATTTACACCAATGAGGACTACGAGCCTTACGCCACCGAGCGCGACAATGCCATTGCCAAGCTCGCCGAAAAGGCCGGCGCGGAGTTCAAGACCTTCAAGGACCAGGTGATTTTCGCCAAGGACGAAGTGCTGACCAAGAATGGCAAGCCCTCCAAGGTATTTGGCGCATACTCCAAGGCTTGGCAGGCCAAGGTGAAGCCTGAAGATTTCAAGCCGCATCCGTCGCAACGCCTGTTCAAGGAAGAGAACTTGGCTGCGCTTAAAGCTGGCGACAAGAAGCGCCCTACCCTCAAGGACCTGGGTTTTGAGCGGCACGAGCAGCTGACGCCGCCCGCCCGGCTACCCGATGCCGATGTAGTAAAGCACTACGACAAGACCCGCGATTTTCCGGCCGACAACAAGGGGACTACGCACCGCTCGGTGCATTTGCGCTTTGGCACCATCAGTATCCGGCAACTTATGCAGCAGGCGCAGGAGTTGAATAACAAGCTCTTGAACGAGATGGTATGGCGCGACTTCTTTATGATGCTGCTCTGGCACTACCCCAACACGGCGGAAGAGGCCTACGACCCCAAGATGCGCCACCTGCCCTACCGCGACGACCCCGAGCAATACAAGGCCTGGACGGAAGGCCGCACCGGCTACCCGCTCGTGGATGCGGGCATGCGCCAGCTCAACCAATCGGGCTACATGCACAACCGCGCCCGCATCGCGGCGGCGGGCTTTTTGGTCAAGCAACTGTTCATGGATTGGAAGCTGGGCGAGCATTACTTCTCCGAAAAGCTCATCGACTACGACATGAGCAACAACATCGGCAACTGGCAGTGGATGGCCGGCACCGGCGCCGTGGCCGCACCCTGGTTTCGGATATATAGCCCCGAGAGCCAGCTCAAGCAGTATGACCCTGACTACAAGTACGTAAAGCAGTGGGTACCCGAGTTTGGCACCGACGACTATCCGGCCCCGATAGTAGACCATAAATTCGGCCGCGAGCGCGCCCTCGACCTTATCCGCAAGGGCCGCAAATAAGCGACCTAGGCCCGAACCACCCTCGTGCGGTAGCGGTTATACAGGCATGGAATCCACTGCTCTCAAAGCCGCCTACCTCGACTACCTGCGCCGCCACGGCCACGCGCCCAAAACCGTGTTTGCCTTCGCCGATGCGCAGGGTATTTCGGAAGGCGAATTCTACCGCTCGTTCGCGTCGTTCGCCGTTATCGACCGCGAAACCTGGGCCGATTTCGGCCGCGAGGCCCGCGAGCAAGCTGCCCAAGAGCCTGCTTGGCAGAACTACAGCAGCCGCGAGCGCCTGTTGGCCTTCTACTACACGCTGCTCGAAATTCTGAAGAATAATCGCAGCTTCGTGCTCCTCACCCTAGGTCGCTCGCAGAAGCGCCAGCCAGCCCTAGTGCCCAAGGTACTGAATCAGTTTGAGGCTGATTTCAAATTCTTTATCGAAGAGTTGCTGCACACCGGTCGCAATACGGGTGAGGTGGCCAGCCGCCCCTTCTTGCAGGATGGCTACGGCCGCATTTTCATGCGCCAGCTTCAGTTTATTCTGCTCTACTTCGTGCGCGATGAATCGGCCAATTTCGAGCGGACCGATGCCGCCGTGGAAAAAGCCGTGACGCTGAGCTTCGACTTAGTAGGGCGCAACACGTTTGACTCGGCCCTGGACTTCGGGCGGTTTCTGCTGCAAAAGCGGGCCTAGGAGCGTGCAATTAAGCTCTTAATATTAGCATAAACGGTCGTCATGCAGAGCGCAGCGAAGCATCTCGCTCGCTTCGTTGCTGACGTGTTGAGTACTGCGCCACGCGAGATGCTTCGCTGCGCTCTGCATGACGACCGTTTGGTAGAAGCCCTTTTAACCGCTCTACTTTCCTATCCCTTTCGACCTATCCTAACAATGTCTGACCAACCCCAGGAATCGCTGCCGACCTCCAAAGTGGCCCGCGCCGCCCGCTTCGCCAAAACCGGCTTTAAAGTAGGCGCCAACTACGTGCAGCACTATGCCAAAAAAGCGGTGGGTGCCGACTCTACCACTGCCGACTTGCACCAGGCCAACGCGGAGGAGCTGTACGGCACGCTCAGCGAGATGAAGGGCTCGGTCTTGAAGGTAGCCCAGATGTTGGCGATGGAGAAAAACCTGCTGCCGCCCGCCTACGCCGAGCAGTTCCGGCAGGCGCAGTACCAGACGCCACCGCTGTCGGGGCCGCTGGTCGTGAAGGCGTTTCGCGATGCCTTCGGGCACTCGCCCAGCGAGGTTTTTGACGAGTTTGACCCTAGCGCCCGGCAGGCGGCCAGCATTGGGCAGGTGCACTTTGCCCGCAAGCTGGGCAAAGACCTGGCGGTGAAAGTGCAGTACCCCGGGGTCGGCGCCAGCATCCAGTCCGACATTGCGATGGTGAAGCCGGTAGCGCTGCGCATCATGGGCCTAAAGGAAGAAACCTTACGGCCCTATATCGCCGAGGTAGAAGCTCGCTTGCTCGAAGAGACTGACTATAAGCTCGAACTGAGCCGCGGCCAGGCTGTGGCGGCCAAGTGCGGTCACCTGCCGCACTTGCAGTTTCCGACCTACTACCCGGCTCTCTCCTCGGCGCGCATCCTTACCATGGACTGGCTGCCCGGCCAGCACATGAAGGAGTTTCTCGCCGACAACCCCAGCCAGGAAGTGCGCAACCAGCTCGGTCAGGCCCTCTGGGATTTTTACCAGTACCAACTGCGCGAGTTGCGGCAGCTACACGCCGACCCGCACCCCGGCAACTTCCTCTTCAGCCTCACCAACGGTGGTACCGTGGGCGTACTCGATTTTGGCTGCGTCAAAGACGTGCCCGCGCTAGAGCAGCAGCAATTCTTAGCCCTGCTCGACCCTGCCACCCTCGCCGACCCCGGCCGCCTCGAAAGCCTGCTGGCCGAAGCTGGCGTGCTGCGCCCCGGCGACGCGCCGGCCCTGCGTGAGATGTACCTGCGCACCCTTACGCAGTCGCTGGGCCTAGTGGGTCGCCCCTTCCGCGAGGACACTTTCGACTTTGGCGACCCGAGCTACATGCAAAGCCTCTACGCCCTAGGCGACGACCTGATGCAAGACAAGGACTTGCGCCAGCAGCGCGAGCCCCGCGGCTCAGCCCACTTCGTGTACCTCAACCGCACGTACGTCGGCCTTTTTTCACTGCTGACCGACCTAGGGGCCGTGGTCAATACAAAGTTGCCGGAAGCCTCTTAGGCTACCAGCCCTCATCTCATACCTGTCTTGCTAATGAAGGAAGCATCTTACTAGGAAAGAGCAGTTTGTTCAATCCTAGTAAGATGCTTTCTTCGTTAGCAGGACAATCGTTTTTAGAAACGACTCAGGGCATCTTTTGCAAGCCTTCCCACTTCACTTTCCAGGTTTTGGGAATGCCGGGATTAGCTTCTTTACACCCGTCGTAGCCGGCGCACATGAGCGCCACGGCCGCGAGTAGGCCGCCATTGCCGGGCAGGTAGAGAGGGAGGCGGCCCTCCTGGTAGTTGTGGCCGTTGGGGAGGTAGGTATTGGTGCGCACCTTCATCAGCAGGGCGTCCACGGCCTTGTCGGGCAGACCTAGGCGGGTGGCGGTCATGGACGTTAGGGAAAAATCCCAACCCCAGGTTTTGTCCCAAGTCCAGTCTTTCCACACTAGGTCGAAGGTGCGGCGCATGGTGGCGGCATCTTGCTGGCCGGTGGCGGGCATGAAGCCCAGGGCACCCAGCACGGCCGGGTGGTCGGTTTTGTATTCGGGATTGGTATAGGAGTCGGGGGCGCTTTCGGCGGCCAAGTACACGCCATTGGCTTGGGGCAACTGGGCGAGCTTGGCCAGTACATCGTCCCATTTGGGGTTGCGAGGCTGCCCTAGGCGCTCGCGCCACTTCTGGGCGGTTTCCAGCGCCCAATGCCAGTATACTAGCTCGAAAGTGGGGTTAAACGTGTCTTCCGCCTTGAAGCGTTCCTGAGCCGGAATCACGCCCTTGCCTAGAATGTAGCGGCCCTTATCCTGCTCAAAAAACGGGTACGAAGCGATAAATTCAGCCGTCTGGTTTACGCGCTCCTGGTACAGCTTGAGAGTGGCTGCGTCGGGGTGAGCGCGGTACATTTCCTCCGCAAAATAGATAGTATGAGGCTGTTGCCAGAGTAGAAATGCGCCCACCGACGATGGGCCCTCGGCGCCCCAGGGGTCGGTCATTTTTTGCCAGCGCCAGCCGGCGTAGCCCTGGCGCTGGGCAATGGCGCGGGCCTCGGCCTGCACGTCGGGGCGGGCGTACCAGGTCAGGCTTTTTTCGAGCAGCGCTGGGCGGCCCCACAGCGCGAAGTGGGCCGCGTGCCACCAGTGCATTTCGAGGTGCGGGCGCCCGTACCAGCTATTGAGCAGTAAGCCAGTTTCTTGGGGTGGCTGTGAGCCGGCATTGTGCACCTTGGTGAGGTATTGCGAGAGCACAATGCGGCGCTCCAATTCGGCGGCCCTAGGGTCGGTGGTGCCACTGAAATCGACCGCGCCGCCGCTGCGCCAGAAGGCTTGCCACTGCTGCTGGCTATTAGCGCGAGCGGCGGCGAAAGTGGGTGCAGCAGCCGGCTTGCGGGGCGCAAACAGGGCGCTTACTTCTAGCACCTTGCTAGCGCGACCGGGCGCGAGCACAAACTCGTGCGGCCGGCCTTGAGTCAGCGTGGCCGCTCCAGCCCACCCTAGGGCCACAAAATACTTGGTGGTATCGAGTTGATGCGTGAGCAGGGCGCGCCCGGGCTTTTGCTCCGCAATGGCCGACTGGTGTTGGTCGGCATGCGAGTAGTCGGTGGCCATGTCGGCCCACCCAGCCGTTGGGAATGGGAAGCGCAGCGCCACCTTGAGCCGGCCAGCTTTTAGTAGCTCCGAGGTGACTTTGGCCGCTACGGCATCTTGCTGCTGGTGCCCCACGGTTACGACATCCACGGCCACGCCTTCCACCGTGAAGTGGCTCTGGATTTCGCCCGTCCAGGGGTTCAGCTCTTGCCGGATGCTCTTAATATCTTGAATAGTAGCGGGCTGCCCATTTTTCTTTAGAATTACGAACCCTAGGTTGCCCAGCTGCAAGCGGTGCGGATTGGCGCGCAGGTAGTCCACGGCCTCCTTGTTGCCGGGCGTTTTTACTTGCACCAAGTAGGGCACGGGGCGACCGTTGAAGGTGTAGGTGCGCAGACTTGAGTCGAATTTATAGCCCTCTTTGTTGGGAAAGCGGTGCCAGCCCCACTCCGATTCGGTGCCCAGCGGCATACCCTTTTCGTAGTGCACCGGGAAGGTTTGCAGGCCGGTAACGTCGGTGGTGAAGGCGAAGCGGCCATTACCCACGGAAAGCGAATTGAGCGAGTCGGTAGTGCTAACGTGCACCTTATGGCGCTCGACGAGCGCCTGGCGGTCGATGGGCGCAGGCTGGGCGACGAGAGACTGGGCGGCGGCCAACAGCAGCGCGCTACCCAAGGTAAAACCAGTAGTTTTCATAAGCTATAAAGTCAATCGCGCCCCAGCGTCACGCTCATCAGACCAATTACTACATCATTCGCCAAGGCTCGCACGGTGAGGCTCTTGAGCTTTTTAGCGGGGTCGAGCGGCAGTTCCAGCACGGTGGCCGCGCCGCCATCAATGGCCTTGGTGCTAAAGCCTTTGATAGTGATGTATTGGTTGAAATCTTTGGTGATGAGACCAGTTTTGAGGTGCACGCGGTAGGGCTTAGGCGCTCTCAGTTGGAAAGCGAATCCGTCATCGACGTAGTCTTGCTCGATGGGCCACCAGGTTTCGGGGTTGCGCAGGGGCAGCGTGGCGGTGGTGCCGTCGGCATAAGCCACTACTATCTCTCCATTAACAAATTGGCTCTGCATGGCGCTGGTGCTGCCGGCCATGAGCAGCACGGCGCGGCTGGCCTGGCCCCGCAGCGGCAGGATAGCCTGCTTGGGGTAGTTATCCCACTGCGACACAAAGAGAATGTTCTTTGCCCCGGCCCCGCTCGGCGTGCGTAGCGGCGCGCCAGTAGGCAGCTTAATCTCGTTTTTGGTGCCGGCTGCCCTGCGCAGGCCGCTGTCGTCGATGTTGGCCTGCGTGAGGGGGTAGCACCAGTTGCCAATGCCCTGGGTGGGTAGTTCCAGCGTGGCCGTTTCGGCGCGCGGCGAGAGGTAGTTGTTCTGAAAAATTTGGGTTACTTGGTCGTTGAAGTAGCGCGTCAAATCCACGGGCTGCCAGTTTTTGCTATCAACGGCGGGGGTGGCGGGCGCGTCTGGCCGGAGGGCATCGACTTGCAGCGGCTCCCACCAAGCCAGGTCGCCCTGCGTGAGGCGCAAGAAGGCCGTGTGGCTATTAGTTTGGTCGACGGGGCTCCCCAAGAGGCGGTCGCTGCTGACGTGCACGCGCTTCATCGCATGCTCCGGATCGAGCACTTGGCCCGGCCGCGCATGGGCAAACTTGAGCCTGAAAGCCCAGTCTACAGAGCTCGCGGCAGGCGCTGCCACCTCGGGCGATTCGCCCTGCCACTGAATTTCTACCACGCAGCGGCCGGCGGGCGCGCTCACAATCGCAATGGCCGGCCGGCCTACCGCGCCCGACACGTTGTGCCAGCGGGCGGGCTGGCCATTCACCGTCAGGGAGGCCACGTGGTCGGCCAAGGCGGGCACTTGCATCTTTAAAGTCAAGGGCTTAGCAAAGCGCGGGGCTAGGACATACGTTTCGTGCTGGCCCTGGCGGCGGTAGCGAAACGTGATGGCGGGTACCTTGAGTGAGGCCGAATCCCAACTGGTGGGCAGGCCGGGGCGCACCAGCAAGGTATCGTGCAAGGCATCGGGCCGGATGCCAAACAGGCCCTCGACCAGCGAGCGGGCGGCCACGCCAATGGGGTCGGCAAAGTCGCGGTAGAGCTCGCCGCGGTTGGCGTCGTAGAAGCTGATTTGCTGAAAATTGCCGGGGCTGCTGCCTAGGTACATGCTTTCGAGCAGGGCGCTTTTCCAGAGCCAGAAGGCTTCATTGGGGAGGCCCGCTTGCCAGTACCCTAGGGACATGTGCAGGTTTTCGGCCAGCACCACGTTGTTTAAGGACCAGTCGTAGGGCTGCCAATTGGTAGTGGACAACACGTAGTAGCCTGCATCGCGCAGCCCGGCGGCCAGCACCGGAATGCGCGGAATCTTCGCGTCGACATAGTACGTGGCTTGGTAAGCCTGGAAGGCATCGGGCACCTCCGAGTCTATGGCGTGGTAGATGGTCCAGAGGCCGGCGCTCGGGTGCAAGGCCTTCAGGCCCAGCGCATCCTGGTACTCGGCGTAGTGCCCTAGGGCCGGCAGCCACAGCCGAGCCTGCATGGCCTGGCGAATGCGGGCGGCCTCCTGGCGGTAGGGCGCGGGGTCTTCATGAAGCAGCTCGGCCAGCTCGGCAACCCGCTGGTTGGCGAAGTAGTTGTAGGCCGACGTGTGCGTAACGGCCCCGCCACTGTACTGCAAGGCATCACTGGCCCAAATGGCGGCGTAGGCATCATAGAGGCCGTCGCCGTCGGGGTCGAAGTTGCGCTTTTCCCAAGCTAGGTGGCGCTGCAAAGTGGGCCACAGCTCGCGGGCCTCGCCTAGGTCGCCGGTCCAGCGCAGGTGGCGCAGCAGCGCGTCGATGAACACCAGGTTCATGTCGTAGTGGTGGGGTCGGAAATCGCCGCCGGGGTTGCGGCTGATATAGCCGCTACTGAACACGGCCGTGCCTAGCTTTTCGAGCTGCCGGGCCCGGTGCAGGGCCGTATCGGGCGTGACCGGGCCGCTGGGCGGCGCGGTCAGCTGCGACTGGGCATAGGCCGCAAAGTGCTGGCTGGCGCGGTCAGACCAGCCCAGCGGGTCGGCGGCGTAGGGCCCGCGCCAGCCATTGAGCCTAATGCGCCAGGCCACCGCACCGTGCAAATACGAGGGCGCCTCCCAAATGGCATCGGCGGCCACCGCCAGCGCCCCTCCTAGGGTATTGATATAGGGGTCGGGTGTGCTGACCTGCACCCGACCGGCCAGCGTGGCGCGCGCAGCTTCGGCTTGCGCAAAGGCCGTAGGTAGCTCCTTATAGACTAACTGCTTGCTTGCCGCGGGTTTTAGCACATTGAAATACAACGCTTCACCGGCTCGCACGGGCAGCACCCCAGCTACTACCGGCGCGGCCGAAGCCGACGAGGCTAGCAGCTGCGCCGGCGATTCTTGCTGTTCGGCATCAACTAGCCGAAGCTGCGCCCTAGGTGGCCCTATTCCGGCCAGCTCCTTGGGGGCGGGCGGGGTGGGCGTGGCTTTGGCCGGCTCCCCTACCCCGTAGGTCAGGCTGAAGGCGTTGCTTTTCAAGCTAAACCTATTGCTTTGGCAATACGCTGGCTTGAGGTAAAAGCTAGACTCAGGGTCGGCGCCAATGTCGCCGTCGCGGCTGAATTTCTTGCCCGTAGCCCCGCCAAAAGCCCATAGCAACTGCACACTTTTAGCCCGCACGTTGTCGAATTGCGCCTTGATGATGACGCCCTCGGCTTCGGCCATCGCTTGCACTTCGAGATGTAGCCGGCCGGCGCCCAGCAGCGGGTCGGTGATGTCGTAGAACATCATGCCCGGCCGGTAGCGTGCCGTGATGCTGGCGGCTTGTATCAGCCATTTGCTCTGCCCATTAGCCAGCAAGCCAAACTTCAGATTGCCGCCCATGCCGGGCAGGTAGAGCGCAAACTCGGGTAGGTCGCCAGCCTCGACGCGGAAAGCAGTATTAGTGCCGTATAGCGCCCGGTTGAAGCGGTGCGTACCGTTGGTAATGACAAAATCCTGGCCCTCGGGGTGGTAGCGCAAGGTGCGCTCTTGGCCGTGCCACAGCAGCGGAGGCGTGGGCTGCGCCTGCCCTCCCCTACCCAGCAGCCCCAGGAGCACCAAAAGCCACGTGTATTTTCGCGTCATTAGTCAAGCTGTATTTGGTTTAGCACCAGCCCAGGGTCGAGTAGATACACCCGGATGGTAGCCGGCCCGCTGGCCGCTACCTGATGCTTAGTTTGGCCCTGCGAGAAGCCGCGCAGCACGTTTTCCTTCCACTGCGGCGAGTCGGCGGGCACGTTCACATCCACCACTTGCGGCGGGCCGTCGTTGATGGTGAGGGCGTAGTGCAAGCCCCGGCCGGCGTACAGCCCAAAAGTGGGCAGGCAACGCACCGCAATGCTGTGCGCCCCAGCCGATAGCTCGGCCTTGTACTCTACATAAGGTGCGTGGGCTAGGTCGGCCACGGTGTAGGAAGGCACCTCGTAGGGCAGCCGCGTCAAGCCTTGGCCCTCAACACCTAGGCCGGGCAATATGGCTAGCTTCTCGGCAGCAACTTCCTGCTTATTAGTAAAAGCCGATGCGGCAATGCGGCGGGGCTCGGGCGCGGCCCTTTGCGCCACTGGCGCGGCTTTACCCGCGGCCAGGAGGGCGGGCGTGGCTATGGGTGGCATCTCAAACACCTTTTGGTCGCGGGGATGGGCGCTCATCATGCCGGCCCATTTGCCGCCGGCTAGGTCGTCGTTGTAGTGGCGCGTCAGAACCTGAATCTGGTCGTAGGCGGCCTGAGCTTTTTGCGCATACCCTAGGGCCTCGTCTTGGCCGCGCTGGGCCAACGAGAGGCTGCGCGCGGCGTAAAAGACCTTTTCATTCAGCAGCCGCGCACCCTGAATGGGGTACAGTACTAGCTCAAAATAAGCAGCTTGCAACGCGGGCGGCACCTGCTTTTGCAAGGCCTCGGCGGCAGCGGCAATCTTTTGGTAATCAGCTAGCCGTTGGTCTTGCTCGGCCTCCGTGAAGGTGACCCCGAGCAAGTGCTCTGGCTTGGCGGCCTGGGCCAGGCGGTAGTACTCCTGCTTGAGACCAGCGATAGCCGGGGCGAGTTGCGGGCCAAACGTGGCCGCGGCCCAGCGCCTAGGATAATCGGCGGCGGTGGCGGGCGTCCAGCGGTCTACGTTCCAGGCCAGGTCGAGGGCAAATTGAGTTTCCAGCTCGGCGGGCTTGAGGTCGCCCACGTTTATTACCCACAGGCGGCGGGCCCCTAGGGCGTAGGCTTTGCTGAGCTCGTAGCTAACCAAGGCGGGCGAAATACTCGACAGCCAGAGGTAGTCTTGCGGGGCACCCCAGTACGAAAGGTGGTAGTAGACGCCACTACCGCCACTGCGCTTTTGCTCTTCTTTGTCAGACAGTTGCCGGATGTAGCCGTGGTTGTCGTCGGCCCACACGATGGTTACGTCGTCGGGCAGTTTCAGGCCAGCTTGGTACAGCGTCAGCACCTCTTTGTAAGGGCAAAAAATTTGGGGCACTGGCTGCGCGTGGTAGCGGCCCAGCAGCCGGCGCTGGTCGGTGATGATGCTGTCGAGCAAATGGACTTTGGCGGGGCGGCTAGGTGGGCCAGGCATGCTGCCATCGTGGATGCCGCGCATGCCCACCGTGTACACCGATTCGTAGGTGGCGGCGGCCTTCACCCGGTCTTCCCAGTAGCGGTACATCTGCGGGCCGTTGAGGTCGTAGCGCCAGGGGCCGGGCTTTTGACCGTACTCGTGCTCGTAATTTTCGGCCCACTCAAACACGTTGTTGCGCAGCATGGGCTCGCAGTGGCTGCTGCCCACCACAATGGCGTAGCGGTCGGCCAGCTTAGGATTGGCCGGGTAGTGATAAAACGCCTTGGTGCCGGGGTGCATGGCCGGCCAGATGTAGTTGGCTTTCAGGCGCAGCAACAGCTCAAAAAGGCGCGCGTACGTGTTCGGGCCGATGTCCTGCACATCTTTGTCGAGTTGGCGGGCGGCCCAGGGGCGCAGGCCCCAGTCCTCATCATTCAGGAAAATGCCCCGGTACTGCACCGCCGGCGGGCCCTGCACCAGCCGGCCGGGCTGCACGTAGATGGCGGCATGGTGCGCCGGAGCCACATCGGCCCACCACACCCAGGGTGACACCCCTAGGCGGCGCGCCAGTTCAAACACTCCAAAGGCCGTGCCCCGTCGGTCGCTCCCCACTATGACGAGCGCGCGCGGCACGCCCGGTAGCGGCTTCTCCACCACGCTGATAGCATAGCTTTCCCACTGTCCTTTCAGGCCCTTTGCTGGCAGCTTACCGCTCGCTACCAGCTTATCTATTAAGGCCGAATGACCTAGGGTGCCGATAAGTACGACCGGCCCAGCCGGCGCGCCTGCGCTGGCCCGCACCGTGGGCCGCACGCCCGTTACCAGCGCTACATCACCGGCCAGCGCGTCGGCGGCCACGCGCACCACGGCCGCGTCCCGGGGGTCGATGCAAAGCGTAGCGGCGCGCTGGGCATGCACCAGCGGGAAGGCAGTAGCCGCGTAAGCCGCCGTAACGGGCGCCGTGAGCGGGGCCTGGGCACGAGCTACGTTATCCAGCAAGAGCAGCCAGGCCAGCAGTACGCGGCGCCAAGCCAAAAGAGAAAGCAGGGCCATGTGTGGGTGGGAAGGAGCCCGCGAAGGACGCCCTAGCTCCCGCCCCTACTCTCCTGTACTCTGCGGGTAGGCTAGATGGCCGTTCACTAAACAGGCCAATGCGCGGCGACAAAAACCGTCGCAACTCATTTCTCATCAATAATATAAGCACACATACAAAAGCAGACTAAGCACTGAAAGCACGTTCGCACTACTCATCTGGCGGCCGACTATCGAAAACGTCTCGCGCGGCGCACGCGCCCTTACGCGGGCTACCAGCACCAGTACGCCGGCCAGTAGCGTGGCTCCTAGGTATGCCTCACCCCGAGCCCATTTGGCAGGTGTAGCCGTGCTGGGTTAGTGCTTTTTGTGTAGGCTAGTGCAGGCTCCTGCGGCCTGTGGAGCAGGACGTTTACTTAGGCAAAGTAATTTTTGAGCCTCGCCCTACACTTGAGGTAAAGAAATCATAATTATTTTTTCACATGCCGCTTAACTTGGTAATTTGCAGCGTCTAATTTTTACTTGCCAGGTTTATATTTAGCAAACTGGCCCGCTTACTTCTTAGCAAGCGGGCCAGTTTGCAGTACCCTTCCATCCTCGCCCGCCATGCCCATCCCGGATGCTGCTTTATGGAAAGCCATTCAGGCCGATGACACCTCGGCCTTTGCTACGCTCTACGAGCGTTACTGGCGGCGCCTGTTCACAGCGGCCTATGCTCGCCTGCCCGACCGCGAGGCGTGTGAAGAAGTCGTGCACGATATTTTCCTGACGCTCTGGACCGAGCGGGCGCGCTTGCAGATTCAGGCCTTTCCGGCCTACCTAGGGGCCGCCGTGCGCTACCAAGCCACGCGCCACCAGCGGGCGCTCAGCACCAGCCCCTTGCGCTACGCCGACGCCCTCGATACCCTGAGTACCGAAGCCGACTACAACCACGGCGAAACCCAACTGCTGGGCCTCGACCTGGAGCAGCGCCTGGGCGCCGCCCTCGGGCAGCTGCCCCAGCGCTGCCAGGAAATCTTCTTGCTCAGCCGCATGCAGCACTTCTCCAATGATGAAATCGCGGAGCGCCTGCATATTTCGCGCCGCTCGGTCGAGAACCAATTAACGACGGCGCTGCGGCATTTGCGCATCACCCTGCGGTTTATGGGGGTGGTATGGCTGGTACTGCATGTGCAGTAAGTGGCCGGGCAGGTAGTACTTACGAGTTGCCTTCTGATAGCCCTGCCTCCACCTTTGTTCTTGATAGCTAACACCTGCAACAGAAGCGGCCGCCCTAGGTAGGGCGGCCGCTTCTGTTGCAGACTAAAGCACTGACTTAGTAGCCGACGTTCTGGTCGTAGAGGCCGGGGGCGGCGCTCAGCTCATTCTGGGGCACGGGGTAGAGCAGCAGGTTGGCGGTGATGGGGCGCGTGATTTTGGCGCTCACATCGTCTTTAAGCACCCAGGCGTTCATCACGTCCAGGGCCAGGCCCGAGCGCACGAGGTCGTTCCAGCGCAGGTTTTCGCCGGCAAACTCGCGGCGGCGCTCCTCCATGAGGCTAGCTAGCGTGAGGCTGGTGAGGGCGGGCTGGGCGGCACGCGCACGAATGGGCGTGAGCAGGGTGGCCGCGTCGGAAGCTGAGCCGCCTACGCCGCGCACCTGGCATTCGGCCTTCATCATTAAGATGTCGGCGTAGCGCATCACGATGTAGTTGATGGGCCAGTCGCCCCGCCCCGTGCCGCGGCCGGCGGCGCTGAAATACTTCTTATAAAACGGCCGATTTTCGGTGATGCCCGCGTAGGTGTAGCCCGTCTGGATGGTAAACGCCTTGCGCGTATCCGTGGCTGCGTACGACGTGTTTACCAGGTCGTTGGAGCAAGGCTTGATTTCGACCGAGCCAGCCCCAAATGGCAGGCCACTAAACGTGTAATAAGCATCCGGAATCACGATATTGGGAAACGAGCCGCCTAGGCCGAGCGAAGCATTCGAAACGTACTGAATATCCCACAGCACCTCGGCGTTGTTCTCATTGTTGTATGCGAACACGTTGGCGTAGCTCGGCAGCACCGAAAAACGCCCGCTATTAATGATGTCATTGAGCAGCGGCAGCGCTTTGTCGTACTCCTTGCTGTCCAGGCCGGGGCCATTGATGCCGTAGGTGGGGCCCGAGCGCGTGAGGTACGTGAGCGCCAGCAGGGCTTCGGCGGCGTACTTGGTGGGCCGCCCTAGGTTGGCCGCGGTGTAGGTGGTGGGCAGGTTGGCAACGGCCGTTTGCAGGTCGGAGAGGATGAGCTCGTACACCTTGGTGACTTCGCTGCGCGGCGTGGCCGCCACTTCCTGCGGGCTGAGGGCCTTGTCCAGCACCGGCACCTTGCCAAACTTGCGCACCAGGTCGAGGTACATAAAGGCGCGCAGAAACTTCGCCTCGCCCTCGTAGCGGGTGCGCAACGAGCCGGCTACGGCGCCGTTTGCGGCCAACTGGTCGAGCAGTGTGTTGGCCCGGAAAATGGTCAGGTAGTCCGACGTCCACGCATCGGCCACGTAGGGATTAATGACCAGCAGCGAGGCCGAAAAGTTGTTGATGGGGTCCCAATCGCGCGAGCCAATGACGCTGATGGCGTACATATTGTCCGAGCGCGCCTCCGATAGAATCACCTCCCGGTCGGGGTAGCCGCGCAGGGTATTGTACACGGCCGTCATGGCCTGGTCAAAGTCGGTAGCAGTTTTATAAAACGTCTCGACCGACCCGTTGGAAATGGGAACTTGGTCGAGGTCTTTTTCGCAGCCGCTCAGCGCGAGGCTGCACGCGGCCGTAATGAGTAAGAATAAGCGCTTCATGGGGTGGGATGTATCGGAGAGAGAAAGCTAAAGTCGCCCGTCATGCAGAGCGCAGCGAAGCATCTCGCGTGCGAACGTCTACTAGCGTTAGAATTTACTGCGCCACGCGAGATGCTTCGCTGCGCTCTGCATGACAGACGACTCTAAAACTCTATGAGCTAATTAAAACGAAAGGTTGAGGCCCAGTACCAGCGACTTAGCCAGCGGTAGCCCGCCGTAATCGGAGCCCGACACGAAGTTGCCGGTGTTGCTGGTGTTCACGGCGTCGGGGTTCAGGCCGCCGTAGTACTTGTCGTGGCCGAAGAAATTCTCGGCCGTCACGTAGAGGCGGGCACCCTGTGCGACGCGCTTATTGATAACGCGCCCTAGGTCGTAGCCCAGCGTGATGGTGCGCACCCGGAAGTAGTCGGACGAATACAGCCAGTCGGTGTTGCGGATGAAGCCGAAGCTGCCAGTGGCTTTGCCTTTCACACCATTGCCGGGGTCTTCGGCCGAAATCCAGCGGTCGCGCACGTGCCCTAGGGCGTTCTCTTTGTAGCCCACGCTGGTGCGGTCGATGGCGCGACCCAGGGTCGAGTAGATTTTGCCGCCGTTCTGGCCCTGCACCAAGAAGCTCAGGTCAAAGCCCTTGTAGCGCAAGGTGTTGGTAATACCCCAGGTGTACTTGGGGTTGGGCTGGCCCACTACCTGGCGGTCTTTGCTGTCGATGACGCCGTCGCCGTTGTAGTCTTCGTACCGAGGGTCGCCGGCGGTTTGGGCGCCGAAGCGGGCCACCCGGCCGTCGATGTCGGATTGGCTGAGAATACCGATTTGCTTCACCACGAAGAAGCTATACACCGGCAGCCCTACTTGCAGGATATTGCTGGGCGTGTCGAGGCCGTTAGGCACTTCAATGGTAGCATCGCCGGGCCCTAGGTGCACTACTTTGTTTTCGTTGTGGCTCAGGTTGAGCGAGGTGTTCCAGGAGAATTCGCCTTGCAGGTTGCGCGACGATACCTCCAGTTCCCAGCCCTTGTTCTGCACTTCGCCGATGTTGGTGAGGTAGTTGGTGTAGCCCGAGCCTGAGGGTACCGGCACGTTCAGCAGCAAGTCTTGGCTGGTTTTGGTGTAGTAGTCGGCCGAGGCCGTAATGCGGTTTTGGAACAAGCCAAAATCCAGGCCCACATCCACAGTGCGGTTGCGCTCCCACTTCAGCAGCTCGTTGGCGGCGCGGTTGGGGGCCTGGCCGGTGGCCTGCGTCCCGGCGTTGCCGCCGAAGGTGTAGTTGTAGAAGCCCAGCGTGGCAATGCTGCTGTAGTCGCCGATGTTGTTGTTGCCCGAGTAGCCTAGGCTAGCCCGCAGCTTCAAGTCGCTGAGGGTGTTATTAATCGGCTCCATAAACTTCTCCTGCGAGATGCGCCAGCCCGCCGACACGGCCGGGAAGATGCCCGAGCGGTTATCGGCCCCAAAGCGCGACGAGCCATCGCGGCGAATGCTGGCAGACAGCAGGTACTTGCCATCGAAGCCGTACTGCACGCGGCCGAAATACGAGAGCAGCACGTTCTGGGTCTCCGTATTGGCCGATGACACGACAATGGTCGCGGCCCCGTTCAGGGTCGTAACGGAGTTGTTGATATAACCGCCCGATGAGGACAGGCTAGCGTCGTTTTCGAGCTTCGAGAAGTTATACGATTGGCCCACTAGCACCGTGAAGTCGCTCTTGCCCACCACCTTGCTATAGGTAGCGGTATTTTCGTTGGTGAAGGTGCGGCGGTGGTAGGCGCTGTACGAGCCCGAAGCCAGCGAAGTAGTAAGGGTTCGAGTAGGCGGCGAAAAGGACTTCGAGGTCACGTCGCTGTTGTCGAGGTTCAGCGTCGAGCGAATGCGCAGGCCGTTGATGGGCTGGTACTCGGCGTAGGCCGTGCCTAGGGTCCGAAAATTGCGGCTTTCACCCTGGTACGCCTTGATAACGGCAATGGGGCTGGCCGTGCTCACGCCCCAGCGGTAGGCCTCGTTTTTGCCGTAGGCCGTGTTCACGCCAGCCGTGTCTTCCACCACGGGCGTTTCGGCCAGCAGCTGGTGAAAGCGGTTGTCCTTGCCCTCGATGCCGGGGTCGACGGAGACAGAGTAGGTCGGCGTCAGGTTCAGGCCAAATTTAAACTTGTCGTTGGCTTTTACTTCCACGTTGGCGCGGGCCGAGTAGCGCTTGTAGTCGGTGCCGATGGCAAAGCCCTGCTGCCGGTTGTAGTTGCCCGACACGTAGTAGTTGACGTTGGGCGTTGAGCCGGCGGCGCTCACCTGGTAGTTTTGGGTACCACCGGTGCGGTACAGCTGGTCTTGCCAGTCGATGTACTGCAAGCCAGGGTGCCCCTCCTGCGCCCAGCGGTCGTCCAGCATCAGGTCGGGGTTCACGTTGTTGCCGGTGAGGCCCAGTATCTGGCGGCGCTGCGCAGTGGTTTGGCTGGCGGTGCGGCCCGTGCCCGACCGGACCCAGTTGCCATTAATGATTTCGGTAGCCCGTGTGGTCCACTCGTCGCCGCTGAGCAAGTCCAGCTTTTTGGCCGCCCGCGAAATGCCCGCGAAGGCATTGACGCTGATTTGAGCCTTGCCGTTTTTACCGCGCTTGGTTGTGATGAGCACCACGCCATTGGCCGCCCGCGAGCCGTAGATGGCAGCCGCGGCGGCATCTTTCAGCACCTCAATGTTCTCGATATCATTGGGGTTGATGTTGTCGAGCGGGTTGCCGGTCGAGTAGCGGCCGCCACCATTGGGCGCGGCCTGGTCGAGCGGAAAGCCGTCGATGACGTACAGCGGCTCGCTGCCTGCCGTGATGGAGCCGGCACCCCGCACCCGCACCGAAAAGGCGCGGCCCGGAATACCTGAGGTCTGCTGCACCTGCACGCCCGCCAGCTGGCCCACCAGCGCTTGGTCGACGCGGGTGATGGGGCGCTCTTCGAGCTTCTCAGCGTTGAAAGTGGCAATGGCACCGGTCACATCACCGCGCTTTTGGGTGCCGTAGCCCACCACCACCACGTCGTCGAGGCTCTTGGTATCCTCGCTCAGCTTCACATTGATAGCGCCCGGGCCGGTGAAATTGTGCTCTTGGGTAGTGTAGCCAATGAAGCTAAAAATGAGGGTACCCGCCCGGTCCGGAGCAGTCAGCGAGAAGCTGCCATCGGGGCCCGAAGTGGTGCCGCGGGTGGTGCCTTTCAGCACCACCGTCACACCGGGCAGGCCGCCGCCTTTGGCATCCGTCACGCGGCCGGTCAACTGCCAGTCGGCCACGGCGCGGGGATAGCTTGCATGGGCCAACGTGGCCACCGGAGCCACACCCGTGAGCAGCACCGGCAAGCAGTACACCAGCAGCCGCCGGCGGGGCCAAGCGTATTGTTTTATCATGAGTAAAAGGGTGGGTTTATAAAGACAGAAGCAGCGGGTGAGTGATGAAAAACTCACTTTTTAGTGACCAATATTACCCGCTTGTTTTTCAGACACTCTCCTGTAGAGTACTGGCTACAGACATTTTTAAGCCCGGCCAATAACCTAAGAGTATAGCGCTAGCTAAGGCGCAGCACAAACGCCGAGGCCGTACCCGCCGCCCCACCCTGCGAAGCGCAAAACAGGTACTCGGGCTGCCCATTGCGCAGCAGCAGTTGGGGCCGCTCGAGTCGGCCGTAGCGCTTGAGATTGCTCGGGGCGGGCGGCTGCACCACGCCGTAGTCGGCCAGGGGCAAAAAGGCGATTTTGGGAAAGCTCCAGGTTTTGCCATCGGCTGACTCTAGGTACAAGCCCACGTCTTGGCTATACACGCCCATGTCGCGGGCCAGTAGGTTGAACTTGTCGTGCTGCCGCCACACAAAGGCATCTTCAAATTGCTTGTTTTGGCCCTGGCCCGAGAAGTCGATAACTGGGTTGCCGGCGTACTTCACGTAGGGGCCGCCTAGGTGCTCGGCCATGGCCAAACCATACTTGCGGTTGCCCCTGATGGGCTGGCCCTTAGCGGCCTCGTACTCGGCCGTATTCCACGACTTGTAGTAGAGCCAGTACTGGCCGTTGGGGTGCTTGATAAAGGCCGGATTGGTGGTGCAGTGGTCGTCCCAGGCGCCGGCGGGGCCGGGTAGCAGCAGGGGCTGGTCGGGGCGCGTCCAGGGGCCTTCGAGGGTGGGCGCGGTGGCCAAGCCGATGCGCTTGGTATCGGTTTTGCCGTTGGAATTACCCATAAAGAACAGGCAGTACTGCCCATCCACGAACTGAATACTGGGGTTGTGGCAAGTGGTGGCATCCCAGTAGCCGGGGCCCCTAGGTGCCAGTACGGTCTCCTGCACGGCGAAAGGTCCCTCGGGGCGGTCGGCCACGGCGCGCGCTATTTCCGAGCCATTAAGCCAGCCGCCCATGCCCTTCTTGGCATCCCAGCGCGAGAAAAAGACGTGCACCCGGCCATCGGGCCCGTAGATGGGCGAGTTGCACCACACGTAGTAGCCGGGCAGCTCCAGCGCCCGCCCCACCGGCCGCAGGTGCCGGCTGATTTTGGCAAAATCGCGGCGGGGGTAGGCGCTCGGCGGGGCGGCGGCAAAACCAGCCCAGGCGCGGGCCAGCGGCGCTAAGGCCAAGGCAGTAAGAAAGGTGCGGCGGGTGGGCATGGGGCAGGTTGAAAGCACCCTCAAGTTGGCCCGGCGCCTGCCCCCTACTCTCCTGCACTGTGCGGGTAGGCAGCGCGGAAGCCACTAATATGGGTGGCCCGCTGAGCAAAGCAACTTCGGCCTTTTAAACAAAGTGCCCCGCTTTAGGGGTGTCTACCTTTGTCTTATCAACTAGCGCTTCTCGCCGCCGCAAACCTCCTAGTAAACAGCTACCCGTAACCACCCATGACTGCCAAAGAGCAAAACTGCTACGCGGACCTAGTAGCGGTCTGTAGCGGCGACCAGCGCTACGGGGATGAGAAAACCTTTACCGACAACGTGCTGGTGAGCGTGCTCGCCGGCGAGCTAAAAGTGGTGCATGCCAACCGCACGCACTATTGCGGCGCCGGCGACACGGTGTTGCTGCCCCGCAACCAACCCGCCACCCTGCTGAAGTATCCGAAAGAAGGCCTCGCCTACCGGGCCGTGCTCCTGAAGTTACCCACGGCGCTCGTGCAGGCCTACTACCGGCAGCACACCCCGGCGCCGGCCCAATCGGCATTCAGCGGCCCGCTACTGTTCCCGAAAAACCCGCTGTTGCAGAGCGTCTTTGCTTCTATACTTCCCTACCTAGAGCTGGAACACCAGCTGCCGGGAAGCCTGCTTACGGTGAAAATAACGGAGGTGCTCGAGATACTGCGCAGCCTCGACTCGCACAGTGATGGGTTGCTAGCCGATTTTTCGGAGCCAGGCAAACTGAACCTGGTTGAGTTTATGGAAGCCAACTACATGTTCAACATGCCCTTGGCAACCTTCAGCTACCTGACCGGCCGCAGCCTCACCACTTTTAAGCGAGACTTCAAAAAAGCCTTTCAGCTGAGCCCCCAGCGCTGGCTCACGCACCGCCGGCTGACGCTGGCGCACTACCAGCTAGCGGAGAAGCGGCGCAAGCCCGTGGATTTGTACCTGGAAGTAGGCTTCGAGAACCTGGCGCATTTCTCCTACGCCTTCAAAAAGCAGTTTGGCTACCCGCCGACCGCCCTGGCCGGGCAAGCGCGGGGTTCCCAGCCAGTCGCAGCCTAGGACCGTGCTGCGGGCTACCCTAGGGCTTGCTTCAGGTGAGGCATCGCCCTAGGTCGCTCCTATCCCTCTTATTACTAGCCACCTCAACCTAGTCAAACTGACCGGGCAGAATGGTTATGTCCTTTAGTTTCTTACTCACATTCAACAAGTTTCACTAATGAAATCAGCTTTGGTTACCGGTGCGAATAAGGGCATCGGCCTGGAAGTCGCCAAACTACTCGCCCAGCACGGATTCTTCGTGTACATCGGCAGCCGCAACCTCGAAAATGGGCAAGCCGCGGTGGCACAGCTCAACGCCGCGGGGCTTACAAACCTCGAAGCCGTGCAGCTAGACGTCACGCAGCCAGATTCTATTCGGGCGGCCCGGACGGCGATTGGCGCTAAAACACCGGTGCTGGATGTACTGGTCAACAACGCGGGCATTTCGGGCGACCTGGCTCAGTCGGCCCGCGAGACCACCCTTGAGCAGTACCAAGCTGTGTTTGCCACCAACGTATTTGGGGTGGCCGGCGTCACGCAGGCGTTCCTGGACTTGCTGGAGCAGTCGCCGCAGCCACGCATCGTTAATGTGAGCTCGGCGATGGCTTCCCTCACGTTGTTTGCGGACTTCGAGAACGCCAATTCTGCTTACCGGGTACCTGTGTACCAAGCGTCGAAAACCGCCCTGAATATGTACACGCTCAACCTAGCCTATGAGCTGCGTGATACTCCTTTTAAAGTGAATGCCGTGTGCCCAGGCTATACCCAAACCGACTTTACGGGCCACCAGGGCACTAGCACAGTCGAGGAAGCCGGGCAGCGCATCGCGAAGTACGCGCTGCTGGGCCCGGATGGCCCCACCGGCAAGTACTTCAGCGAAGAATACTTCCCGGCCCCAGCCACGTGCCCTTGGTAGGCCCGAGCATATTATTCTTGACCTAGGCTAGTCTTTAGAGCGGCCTAGGTCAAGAATACCACTACTACACTCCCAGCGGTTGCCTAAGTGCAGCTAACTAACTAGGCAGCAAGCTATATACTAGTTAGCTACCTAGCGCAGGTACTTCTTCAGGCTCAGCCCCTTGGCTTGGCGCACGCCCTGGGCCACCAACTCGGCATTGAGTCGAGCGCCGGCCTCTATGGTGTGGGTGTGGTCGGTGGTGTTGAAATAAGTGCTGCGCACGGTGGCCTCGCCCGCTTGGTCGTAGCGGTCGGCGATGAGCTGGTTGAGGTCGATAAAGGTGGCGTGGCCCTGGCGGGCAGCTTCGGCGGCCCACTGGCCGTAGTCGGTGCGGTTGCGCTTGACCTTGCCGTCGGCCCACTCGTTGCGCGGAATGGGTGAGCACACGATGACCGTAGCGCCTAGCTGCTGGGCCTCACTGATGTACTGGCGCAGGTACCAGCCGTAGCTATGCACCACTTCCTTTTGCTTGGTGAGGTAATTATACACCTCCTGGCTTTCGTCGCCGTTGCTTTTGATAGTGCCCCGCGCCCGCGTCGAGTCGGGGAGCGGGCTGCTGTCGTTGTGCCCAAACTGCATCATCACGTAGTCGCCGGGCCGGATGTTGGGGCGCACCTTTTCCCACCAGCCCTGGCTGCGGAAGGTTCGGGTGCTGGTGCCGCCACGGGCGCCGTTTTCGACGCGCAGGCGCACCGTATCGAAGGCCGCGGGCAGGTAGTAGCCCCAGCCCCAGAGGCCACCGTCGCCGCGGCCCTGCCCGTTTTTCACCGTCGAGTCGCCGATGAGGTAAAGCGTTGGCCGGGGCTTAGGAGCCGACACCATACTCAGCAACCAGCCGCTGAGTAGTAGGAGCATGGCCACAAACGGCCAGCGGCGAGAACGAATTTTCTGGGTGGGCATGAGCCAGATGGGGAGCGGTTTGGAAAGAAAGAGCAGCAGGCAAGGCGCTTGTAAAAAGCCCTTGCGACAGCAAGTACGGCGGGGCCACCCCTAGGGGCTTCCCGCACCCTCCTGCTCGGGCCAAGCCTGCCCGACAGCACAGGAAGGTGGGCCAATACCCGGCGGAGTACTTGCAGGCGTTTTACTTTGCGAGCGATGCTATTTTTCTTACGCGGGCGCAGCGGCCTGCTTTTTCTCCTAGGGCTACTACTGGGCTCGGCCAGCGCGTGGGCGCAGCCGGCAGCGGGCCGGCTGGCGCCAAAGCCCGTGTTTCGTGACCCCGTGTATGACGGTGCCGCCGACCCGGTGCTTATCTGGAATAAGAAAGCTAAGAAGTGGTGGATGTTCTACACCAATCGCCGCGCCACCGACACCACCGCCGCGGGCGTAACGTGGGTGCACGGCACGCGCATCGGCATTGCCGAATCGGGCGATGGCGGCGCCACCTGGACCTACCGCGACACGGCCAACATCAACTACCGGCCCCAGCCAGGCTACACCTTCTGGGCGCCCGATGTGGTGGAGGCCAAAGGCACGTACCACATGTTTCTTACCTACGTGCCGGGCACCTTCACCGACTGGAACCACCCGCGCACCATCGTGCACCTCACCAGCCCCGACCTCGTAAACTGGCAGTACGTAAGCACCTTACCCTTAGCCACTGATAAAGTCATCGACGCCAGCGTATTCCACTTGCCCGATGGTACCTGGCGGCTATGGTACAATAACGAGCGCGACCACAAAAGCACCTACTACGCCGACAGCCCCGACCTCACGACCTGGACCGACCACGGCCCAGCCCTAGCCGACCGCGGCGAGGGCCCCAAGGTCTTTCGCTGGCACGACCAGTATTGGCTTATCATCGACCCCTGGAAGGGCCTGGCCGCGTACCACTCCTCTGACCTCCTGCACTGGACCGCACAGCCCGCCCGCTTGCTCGAAGCCCCCGGCCGCGGCCCCGACGACCAAGCCATCGGCGGCCACGCCGACGTGGTAGTAAGCGGCGACCGCGCTTACTTGTTTTATTTCACGCATCCAGGTCGAGGTGCGGCTCACCCCGCGCCTCCAAACAGCATCGCGGCCAAGCGCAGCGTCATTCAAGTGGTAGAGTTGCACTACCAAAACGGGCAGCTTACCTGCGACCGCGACCAGCCGACGTATGTGCAGTTGAAGGCAGGGAGGTAAACCTTACGAGGCACTCCACCCCCGGCCCACCTCGCTAATTACCATCCGGCTTCGTCACCGCGCTGCGGGGGCTGCCGGGCCAGTGCCACTGCGCCAGGGCGTCGGGCTGGGCGGGGTCGAAGGGCGGCAGGCCGGGGCGCAGGTACCTTACGAGGTCTAGCTTCGCGGTTTTCATTGCTTCGACCACGCAGCGGGCTACTTCGTAGGCACCGTAGGGGTTGAAGTGGGTGTTATCGGCCAGCGGCGCCGACTGGCCAGGGTAGCTATTGGCCGGGTAGTGCACAAAGGCTTTCTTTGATTCCTCCTCCCCCATTGCCTCGTATAGCTTAGTAGTCATGGCGTTGAGGTCCAGCAGCGGCACATTTTCCTGCTGGGCTACCTGGCGCACAGCGGCCGGAAAGTCGCCTAGGCTGTTCTCAATCTTGCCACCCGCCCCAAACGAACGCCGGCTGGTGGAAGTCACCAGCACCGGAATACCGCCTTTCTTGCGGGCTTCGCTGATGAAGAGCTTGAGCCGCTCGGTGTAGGCGAGGTAGGGCCCGTCGTTCGGGCCTTTCTCCTTCTGGTCGTTGTGCCCAAACTCGATGAAGAGGTAGTCGCCGGGCTTCATGATGCTCAGTACTTTTTCGAGTCGGTGCGACCCTAGGAAGCTAGCCAAACTCAGGCCCGATTCGGCGTGGTTGGCCACGGCCACGCCGGGCCCGAAAAAGCGCGGCAGCATCTGGCCCCAGGCCGCCCAGGGCTCATCGTCTTGGTTTACCACGGTCGAGTTGCCAGCCAGAAAAACCGTGGTAGCGCTGGGCGCCGGCGTTATATCGAGGGCGACTAAGGCCGTGGGCGCCCCGTCAAATTCGAGGGTTAGTTTGTCATCCCAATCCAGCTTAGCTAGCTCGCGAGGTTTCAGGCTGACCTCGCCCCCACCGGCAATGCGGCGGTTTTTGACATTAATAGTCCAGGTCTGGGTGATGAATTGGCCTGGCCGTGTGGCTGTGGTTTCGAGCAGCAGCCGGCGCGATTCGGCTTTGATAAAATTCGACGATGTCCCCTTCAAGTCCCCTAGGGTCACCGTCACGTTGTAGTTACCCTCGGGCACGTTTACGGAGAAGTAGAACGGCTGTTGGCTGGTTACGAAGTCGCCTTTTAGGGCGTCTTTGCCGCCGCGGTTTACGCCCGTCACGGTGGTGCCGAAGTCGAAGCCGTAGCCCGCTTCTTTGGTATAAGTGGCGGTGGGCGGCACCGACTGGTAGCCAGCCGCCGCGGCACCCGGCCCAAAATCGAATTTAAACGTCGGCCCTGCTGGCTGAGCCGCCGCACTGGCCGCCCACCCCAGCAGGGCCGCGTTTAGCAATAAGCTGATTTTCATAAGTAGGAAACCTCTGTTAGCTAGCCGGCCGCAGGTATTTACGGAGAGCCAGCTTCCTATCGGCGCGTATGCCGTCGGCCACCGATTCGGCGTTGAGCTGCGCGCCGGCGGGGCTGGTGTGGGTGTGGTCGCTGGGAAATAGCTTCTTGACTTCACCGGGACCCAGCTTTTCGTACTTGCGGGCCGTGCGGTCGTTGAGGTCGATGAAGGCCACGCCTTCTTGCTGCGCCACCTCGGCGGCCCACTTGCCAAAGTCCTGGTCGGCGCGCTGCACCTTGCCGTCCTTCCACTCGTTGCGCGGAATCATGGAGCACACTACCGGCGTAGCGCCTTTGGCCTTGGCTTCGCGGATAAATTTGCGCAGGTACCAGCCGTAGGTGTTCACCGTTTCGGGGTGGCCGTCGGGCCACACGAGAGCTTTGGTTTCGGGGCCGGTGCCGCGCAGCACGCCCCGGCGACCGGCCTTGGTGGTGTCGGGCACGCTGCCTTCGTTGTGCCCAAACTGCATCAGCAGAAAGTCGCCGGGCTTGATGGCCGCAATGGTTTTGTCCCAGCGCCCCTCCGAAATAAACGTGCGCGTGCTGCGCCCCGCCATCGCGTTGTTCACGATGTGCAGGCGCGTGGTATCGAAGTAAGCAGGCAGCGCCGTGCCCCAGCCCTGGTAGCCGACCGTGGTATTGCGCACCGTCGAGTCGCCGATGATATAGAGCGTGGGCGTTGGCCCCGGCTTCGCTAGGAACGCGCTGAAACACAGCATCGTGCCGAGCGCTAGTAGCAGACGAAATTTATACATGGTACTGCCTTATATCAGCTCGGCGAGGCGCTTTCTTACTCCGCCGCCACCGACTTTGCCGGCTGCTCGGTCTTGGCCGTCGTCGTTTTCTCCGACCCTAGGTAGTTGCCGTAACCTACTATCACAGTAGAGAGCACTACGGCCAAGATACCCAACGATACCGTGCGCATCGTCAGGCGGTTGGCACCGCGCCACTCGTGCAGATACAGGCCCCAGAAGCTGCTAAAAGCGATAATGAAGGCCATGTGCAGCGTCCAGCCCGAGAAGCGGAACTCGCCCATTTGGCTATCGCCCATGCCGTAGAAGAAGAACTGCAAGTACCACGTGAAGCCCGCCGCCGCGCAAAACAGCACATTGCGCAGCGCTGGCATGGTGGGGTTGAGGTAGTCGGTGTAAGTCTTATTCTTGATGTTGAGGTAGATGCACCACAGCGCGTTGGTGGTGAGGCCACCCAGCAGGATAACCACCAGAATGGCGTTGTTCATGAACAGCTCGGGCGTGCCCGAAGCTTTCGCCAGCTCCGCGATGGGCTGCCCGGCCGTGAGGCCAAACGACATGCAAGCGCTCATCACGCCCGAAAATACGGCCACCATGACGCCCTTGCGCAAGTCAAACTCCGCGATGGTTTCCTTCTTCTGGTCGCTGGTCAGCGACTTCTCTTTCATAATGCCCGCGATGCCACAGATGAGAATGCCCATCACGCAAACCACCAGGCCCATGAGTATCATCTGGCCCGAGGCCGAGTGCACCAGCGCCGGAAACGTACCGAGGTAGAGCGGCGGCACAATGGTGCCAAACACCGCGCACAGCCCTAGGGTCACGGCCATGCCCAAACTCAACCCGAGGTAGCGCATGGCCAGCCCAAACGTGAGCCCGCCGAAACCCCACAGCACGCCCCACATATAGGTCCAGAGCAGCGTCGAGGCCGAGGCCTGCTTCAGCACGCCTAGGAGGTTGTGCACCGTGAGCGAGCCCATAATCCAGGGGGCAAAAACCCAGGAGATAATGCCGCCCACGAGCCAGTAGCTTTCCCAGGCCCAGCCTTTGATTTTCTTGTAAGGCAAATAGAAACTGCCGGAAGCAAAGCCCCCGAGCGCGTGCAAAATGACGCCCCAGATAACGGCCATAGGTGGGTGGGATAGTTGGTAAAGAGGTAGGTTACTGGCAAAGCTGCGCGCCGACCAAGGCCAAACTCTCCTGTGCTCTCCTGAGAAAAACTAGGAGCTTAGCACGAAGGCACACCCCCTATCTTTTTTGCCCTCAAGCAGGAGAGTGCAGGAGGTTGGAGCCGCCGCGGCCGCGCAGTTTTGCAGCAAATTAAGCGCTGGCCGATGTCCGGCCACTCATTCCGATAGTTCTATGCACCCTACGCTCACTTTCCAGCACGTCAGTTACTTGTGGGATGAAGCCAAAGCCGCCGAGCTGGCCGGCGACGAAGTGGCCCTGTTCCTGTACCGCTCCAACCTGCTCGGCGCCGACTTGCGCCTAACCAACTACGCAGGCGGCAACACGTCGGTCAAGATTCAGGAAACCGACCCCGTGAGCGGCCAGCCCGCCGAGGTAATGTGGGTAAAGGGCTCGGGCGGCGACATCGGCACGCTCACCAAAGCCGGCTGCGCCAACCTCTACGTCGAGAAGCTGCACCAGCTCAAAAACCGCTACCGCGGCCTGGCCCACGAAGACGAGATGGTGGGCTTGTTTGAGTACTGCCTCTTCGACCCCAAGTGCGCCACGCCCAGCATCGACACCCCGCTGCACGGCCTGCTGCCCTTCAAGCACATCGACCACCTGCACCCCGATGCGCTCATCGCCATCGCGGCCAGCAAGGATGGCGAGAAGATTATGCACGACATCTGGGGCGACACCATGGGCTGGCTGCCTTGGCAGAAGCCGGGCTTCGACCTCGGCTTGCAGCTCGAAAAAATCGTGCAGGACAATCCGAACCTGCGCGGCATTATCCTAGGTGGCCACGGCCTCTTTACCTGGGGCGAAACCAGCTACGACTCCTATATTAATACGCTGGAGGTCATTGAAATGGCCGCCACCTACCTAGAAGCCAACTACGGCAAGAAAAGCCCCGTCTTCGGCGGCGTGAAGCTCGCCGATGGCCCCGACGCTACCGAGCGCCGCCGCCTGGCCGCCGCCACCATGCCAGTACTACGTGGCTTGGCCAGCAGCCAGCGCCGCATGCTGGGCCACTACACCGACGATGCCCGCGTGCTGGAATTTGTGAATTCCAACGACCTAGAGCGCCTCGCCGCCAAAGGCACCAGCTGCCCCGACCACTTCCTACGCACCAAAATCCGCCCGCTCGTGCTCGACCCCGAGACGATGAAGGGCGACGCCGCCAGTGTAAAAACCTACCTAGAAGGTCAGTTTGCCGCTTACCGCGAGGCCTACGTGGCTTACTACGAGCGCAGCAAACACCCCAACTCGCCCGCTGTGCGCGACGCTAACCCGGTGATTATCCTGTGGCCCGGCGTGGGGTTGTTTTCCTTCTCCAAGGATAAGCAGACTGCCCGCGTAGCCGCCGAGTTCTACACCAACGCCATCAACGTGATGCGCGGCGCCGAAGCCGTGAGCGAGTACCAGGGCCTGGCCGAGCAAGAAGCCTTCAACATCGAGTACTGGCTGCTTGAAGAAGCCAAGCTTCAGCGCATGCCCAAGCCCAAGAGTCTCTCGGGCCAGATTGCCTACGTCACGGGTGGTACCGGCGGCATTGGCCTAGCCATCTGCGAGTTGCTGCTGCAAAACGGCGCTTGCGTAGTCGCCACCGACCGCGACCGCCTCGAAGAAACCCAAACCAACCTGCGCAAGAAGTTCGGCAAAGACAGCGCCCTCACCGCGCCCATCGACGTGCTCGATGCCGAGGCCATTGCCGAGTCGCTGCGCCAGACGGTGCTGCAATTTGGCGGCGTCGATATCGTGGTCAACTGCGCCGGCCTGAGCATCAGCAAGCCGCTGGCCGAAACCACCCAAGCCGACTGGGACATCCTCAACGACGTGCTCGTAAAGGGCCAGTTCTTGGTGAGCCAGGCTGCCGTGGCCATTCACCGCCAGCAGGGCCTAGGGGGCGATATCATCAACATTGCCAGCAAGAACGGCCTCGTGGCCGGCCCCAACAACGTGGCCTACGGCACCGCCAAAGCCGCCCAGCTGCACATGAGCCGCCTACTAGCCGCCGAGCTCGGCGCCGACAAAATCCGGGTAAATACCGTGAACCCCGACGCCGTGCTGCGCGGCTCTAAAATCTGGGAAGGCGACTGGGCCGCTGGCCGCGCCAAGGCCTACGGTATCTCGGTCGAGGACCTGCCCCAGCACTACGCCAAGCGCACGCTGCTAGGCGAGGAAGTACTGGCCGAGGACATCGCCAAAGCCGTGCTCGTATTCGTGGATGGCTCGCTGGCCAAGAGCACCGGCAACGTGCTCAACGTAGACGGCGGCGTAGCCATGGCCTTCGTGCGCTAGGGTTAATCACTTCGTTTTGAATCGCTTCTAAAACGTCAGGCCGAGCGTGCTCGGCCTGACGTTTTGCGTTTGGCGCACGCGGCTGCGCGGACATTGTACTCCGCATTTACTTGCTAGCATACGCAGACCACAAAGTCCGCGCAACAGCATAATCAGCCTCTGTATGGGCTATCGCAAGCTTTTTTGATAGTTAGGCGTAGTTTTGACGCCCTGCACTCCCTACCTCTCCCGCGCTATGTATTCTCTTCAGCTAAAGCCGCTCGACAAAACGCCCAAGTACAAGCAAATTGTCCAGTCAGTAATTATGGACATCGAGCGCGGCGTGCTCAAGAACGGCGACCAGTTGCCCAGTATCAGCGAACTCAGCATTGAGCACTACCTGGCCCGTGACACCGTCGAAAAAGCTTACCGCGAGCTGCGCGAGCGCGGCTTCATCACTTCGGTGCAGGGCAAGGGCTACTATGTACAGGCCCGCGACACGAACAAGTTGAAAATCCTTATGATTTTCAATAAGTTGAGCTCCTATAAAAAGGAAATCTACTACGCCTTTCTCGAAGCCCTAGGTGACCGCGCCACCGTCGATTTACAGATTCACCACTACAACGTCAACCTGTTTCAGGAGATAATTGAGAAGAGCCTGGGCAAGTATAACTACTACGTTATCATGCCGCACTTCACGCTTGACACGGACACAGCGCTGTACCGCAGCATTATCAATACCATTCCGGCGCACGAACTGGTGCTGCTCGACAAGGACTTGCCCGAGCTGAAGCAGGAGTGCCTGCGCGTGTTCCAAGACTTTGACAAGGACATTTTCAACGCCCTCGTCAACACCCAGGACCTGCTGGCCAAGTACTCGCGGCTGGTGCTCATCCTGCCCTCCGATGCCAACCACCCCGAGGAGCTGCCCTGGGGCTTCCGCTCCTTCTGCCTCAGCCGCGACAAGGAGTTCTCGGTGGTTGAAAACGCCAAGAATGAAGTCCTGAGCGAAGGCACGGCCTACGTCGTTATCCGCGAAACCGACTTAGTGGAGCTGGTGAAGAAGATTCGGCAGACGAGCTTCCTCCTAGGTCGCGAAATCGGCATCATCTCCTTCAACGAGACGCCACTCAAGGAACTGCTCAACATGACGGTGATTACCACCGACTTTGTGGCCATGGGCCGCACCGCCGCCCAACTGCTGCTGGAGAACAAGCGCGTGAAGGTGAACAACCCATTTTACACCATCCGCCGCGGCTCGCTGTAGCAGCTTGTTGCCTGAGCGCTCGCTTGAATTTCATAAGTTTGCCTTATGAAATCAAGCGAGGCTATTGCCGACTATTATCGCCAGCACGGCCACGGGCACCCTGATACGGGGCAGGTGGCGATTTACCGGATTGGGGAGGTAGCGCAGCCCGTTTCCTTCCCGCACGTGCGGCGGGACTTCTATAAGATAAAGCTGCTGTGCAATGCGCAGGGCATCTTGTCTTATGCCAACCAACGGGTCGTGGTGCAGTCCTGCGCTTTGGTTTTTGTGAACCCACTGATTCCGTATTCGTGGGAACGCACGGCGGGCTCAGAAACCGGCTACGCCTGCTTGTTTACGGAAGAATTTATCACGCAGCAGCTCAAAACTGCCAGCGTAGCGGGCTCGCCGCTATTCCGGGTTGGGGGCAATCCGGTGCTGTTCCCGCCCCCGGAGGTGGTAAGCCGGCTCAACGACCTTTTTGAGCATTGCCTAACCGAAATCCAGTCGTCGTATGCCCATAAATACGACCTGCTGCGCAACCACTTACAGCTCATTCTGCACGAGTCGCTGAAGCTAGCAGCAGAGACCCCAGTACACCAGCCAACCACAGCGGCGGCCCGCCTAAGCGCGCAGTTTCTAGAGCTTCTGGAGAGGCAGTTTCCCCTGCTTTCGCCTTATACCCCGCTCCTACTCAAAACGGCGCAGGAGTTTGCTAGACAACTCGCCGTGCACCCCAATCACTTAAACAAAGCGCTGAAGGAAACCACGGGGCTAACTACCACCGAGCACATTGCCGGCAAATTGGTAGCAGAGGCCAAGGCCTTGCTGCGCAATAGCAATTGGAGCGTGGCCGAAATCGGCTACGGCCTGGGCTTCGAGCACGCTTCCAATTTCAATAGCTTCTTTAAAAAGAACACCGGGCAGCCCCCTAACCAGTACCGGCAGCGGCCGGAGGCACTTTCATAAGTTTTAACTTGATTCGCATAATTCTGCCTCACTAGCTACCTAGACCTTTGTGGCATCAATTTTTGATTCACTCAACGGTAGAAATAGATGGAGAATGTGCAAGGGAAAGTCATCGTAATCACCGGGGCCAGCAGCGGCATCGGGGCCGCTACGGCCCGCCTGCTCGCGGCGCACGGGGCAAAAGTGGTCCTAGGGGCGCGCCGGCTCGACCGCTTAGAAGCGCTCGCCAGCGCTATCACGGCTGCTGGGGGCGAAGCGGCCTACGCCCGCACCGATGTAAGCCAGCGGGCCGACGTTGCGGCGCTCATTCAGTTGGCTTGCGAGCGCTACGGCAAGTTGGATGTGCTCATTAATAACGCGGGCATCGGCCTGATTTCTGCCCTCGACGAACTGCGCGTTGAGGACTGGGAGGCCATGATTGATGTCAATATAAAAGGCGTATTATACGGTATTGCGGCGGCGCTACCCATTTTTCGTCAGCAAGAGTTTGGGCATTTTGTGAACGTGCTCTCTACCTCGGGTCTCCGGATTGTACCGCTACAATCGGTATATGCCGGCACCAAGAATGCCGTGCGCGCCATCTCGGAAGGGCTGCGCCAGGAGGCCGGGGATAAGCTGCGCGTGACTATTATCTCGCCCGGCTTCGTGCATACCGACTTCGCCGATAGCATGACCAATCCCGAGGTTAAGGCCCAAATTATTGCGGCGCGCGATAAAATGGCTATTTCACCCGATGCCATTGCGCGGGCTATTGCCTTTGCTATCGAGCAGCCCGCCGATGTAGACGTAGGCGAACTGGTAGTTCGGCCCACGGCGCAGAGCTAACTCCACACCAACGTTTGTCGTTGCGAGCGCCCGCGAAGCGATTGCACCTGTTCGGTTATCGTTCGGGTGCGATTACTTCGTGGGCGCTTTTAGTGATGGACGGACTTTGCGAGCATCACTTATAAATGAGCGTTTTCCGGGGTTGCCCTGCTCATACAGGAGAGTTCAGAACAGTTCGGGCGCGGCGGGCGGGGTAATTTGCTATCCTATAAAACCAGCTTATTCCCCACCTAGCGCCATGCTCACCGAAGACCAACTCCACGACCTGAACCAGCCCTTGCTGGCCGAGCACCACTTGCAGTTTGACTACCTAGCCGACCTGCTGGCCCGCCGCGGCCAAGATGCCCACCAGCTTATTCTACAGCTAGTCGAGTTTCAGGTGGCGATTCCGAGCTGGGCACTGGGCACGGGTGGCACGCGCTTTGGGCGCTTCCCAGCCGGGGGCGAGCCGCGCTCGCTGGAAGAGAAAATCGGCGATGTGGGCTTGCTGAACCAGCTCAACGGCTCATCCAATTCGATTTCGCTGCACATTCCCTGGGATATTCCCCAAGACATCGCGGGCCTGCACCAGCTCTTGAAAGAGCAGGGTTTGTCGATTGATTCGATGAACTCCAACACCTTCCAGGACCAGAAGGAGCAGTCGCACACCTATAAGTTTGGCTCGCTGAGCGCCACCGACCGCGCCGTGCGCGAGCAAGCTATTCAGCACAACATCGACTGCATCCGCTACGGCACCGACCTAGGGGCCAAAGTGCACACCGTGTGGCTGGCCGATGGGTCTAACTTTCCGGGCCAGAGCCACTTGCGCCGCGCCTACCTGCGTACCCAAGAGAGCTTGGCCGCCATCTACGAGGCGCTGCCATCCGACTGGACGATGCTCATCGAGTACAAGCCCTACGAGCCCAATTTCTACTCCATGGTCATCCCCGACTGGGGCACCTCGTACACGCTGTGCCAGAGCCTCGGGCAGCAGGCGCAAGTGCTGGTAGACCTAGGGCACCACTTGCCCAATACCAACATCGAGCAGATTGTGGGCCGCTTGCGCCAGCTGGGCCGCCTAGGTGGCTTCCACTTCAACGGCTCGGGCTACGGCGACGACGACCTGACCACCGGCAGCGCCAAGCCCTTCCAGCTCTTCTTGATTTTCAACGAGCTAGTAGACGCCAACCAGGATACCAGCCTGACGGCCAGCACCGTGGCCTACATGATAGACGCCAGCCACAACACCAAGGACCCGCTCGAAGACTTGCTGCAATCGGTCGATAACATCCTAGGGGCCTACGCCAAGGCGCTGCTCGTAGACCGCACCGCCCTGCAAGAAGCTCAGGAGGCCAACGACACCGTGCGTGCCGAAGAAATCCTGCGCGACGCCTTCCTCACCGATGTGCGCCCGCTGGTAGCCGAGGCCTACCGCCAGAGCGGCGGCGCCCTGCACCCGGTGCGCGCCTACCGGGCGGCCGGCGTGCGGCAGCAGCTCATCGCGCAGCGCGGCAAATTCAGCTTATCTACTGGCCTGTAGTTGCCTAGTTGTCAGTTGCTCGTTGTCAGTTGGTCGCCAGCTGATTACCACAGCAACTGACAACGAACAACAACTAACGACAACTAGCAGCCTATGGCAACCAAGAAACCCGTGTACGCCGTTTTCGACATCGGCAAAACCAATAAGAAGCTGATACTCTTTGATGAAGAGCGGCAAATTATTGACGAGATGCTGCACGTGTGTACCGACGTGCTCGACGACGACGGCTTCCCCTGCGACCACCTGCCGCGCCTTACGCAGTGGATGCAGGACCACTGGCACCGCCTGCGCCACCACCCGCACTACACCGTGAAGGGCGTTAACTTCACGGCCTACGGGGCCAGTTTTGTGCACCTAGGGGCCGATGGCGAACCGGTGCTGCCCCTGTATAACTACTTGAAGCCCATTCCGGAGGACCTGACCGCTCGCTTCTACGCCGAGCTGGCCGAGTCGTCGGAAGATTTCACGGCCACGACTTGCTCGCCCAAGCTAGGCATGCTCAACTCGGGCTTGCAGCTCTACTGGCTCAAGCACGCCAAGCCCGAGCAGTACGCTAAAATTCATACCTCGTTGCACCTGCCGCAGTATTTATCGTACTTGCTTACGGGTGAGAAGTTTAGCGACTTCACCAGCGTAGGGTGCCACACGGCGCTCTGGGACTTCGAGCGCGGGCAATACCACGATTGGGTGCAGCGCGAAGGCCTCGATGAGAAACTGGCGCCGCTCACCAAAGACTCTATCGCGTCGGTGGTCGATGGCATTATGGTGGGCGTGGGGCTGCACGACAGCTCAGCGGCCGTGATGCCCTATCTGCTCGAAGTCGATGAGCCCTTTATGCTGGTGAGCACGGGCACGTGGTGGGTGACTATCAACCCCTTTAATAGCCAAGCGCTTACGCCCGAGCTGCTGCGCCGCGACGTGGTGAGCTTCCTCACGCCGCGCGGCCAGCCCATGCGGGCGGCCCGCGCCTTCCTAGGTCGCGAGCACGACTACCAGGTCGAGCGCATCGCGCAGTACTTCCACGTGAAGCCCGATTTTTATCGCTCGCTGGTGCTGGCCCGGCCCTACGACGAAGCCTCGGCTTCGTTTGTGCCCGCCTGCCTAGCCGGCGGTGGGCCGTTGCCCGACGCACCCGAAGGCGAGTGGGACCTCTCGGGCTTCCGCACCGCCAACGACGCCTACCAGCACCTCATTCACGGGCTGGTCAACATCCTACTGGCCTCGATGAAGCTGGTGTGGCAGGGCGAAAAAATCATCTACGTGGACGGCGGCTTTGCCCGCAACCCGCTGTTCATGCAAACCCTAAGCTGGAACTTCCCCAAGGCGGAAATCCGTACCTTAGAGGTGCCACAAGCCACGGCTCTAGGTGCCCTAGTACACCTCGAGCAGGGCGAAGCGTGGAAAAAGACCCAGCTGTTATTTAGTTAGTTTTAATAGCCCTACCGTAGGGACCCCACCCCCGGCCCCTCCCCTCCGGGAGAGGGGTGCCGACCGCCACTAGACGTTCGCAAACGTCCGGCACCCCTCTCCCGGAGGGGAGGGGCCGGGGGTGGGGTCACCGCGTTAGTGTTGAATACCTCCTTATGAAAGTTGCCCTATTCGTTCCGTGCTACGTCGACCAGTTTTATCCGCAGGTCGGCATTGCTACCTACCAGCTGCTCGGGAAACTAGGCGTGCAGGCAGCCTTCCCGGCCGCCCAAACTTGCTGCGGCCAGCCCCTGGCCAACAGTGGCTGCGAGCGTGAGGCGCTGCCTATCTATAAGCACTTTGTAGATACGTTTCAGGACTACGACTACACGGTGGTGCCTTCGGGCAGCTGCGTGTACCACGTGCAGAAGCACTTCGACAAGCTAGAGCAAACGCCCGCCGTGCAACACGTGCGCGCCACCACCATTGACTTGATTGATTTCATCACGCAAGTCTTGGATATCAAAGAATTACCCGGCTCCTATCCTCACAAAGTGGGCCTGCACCTGAGCTGCCACGGCCAGCGCGGCCTGCACCAGGCCAACGAGTCGGAAATGACGCCCGTGCGCGATGGCCAACTGCGCCGCCTGCTGGCCGGCCTAGGGGGCATCGAGCTCACCGAACTCGACCGCAACGACGAGTGCTGCGGCTTTGGAGGTACGTTTTGCGTGAGCGAGGCCGCCATTTCGGGCCGCATGGGCCACGACCGGGTGCAGGACCACGTGCGCAACGGCACGCAGGTACTCACGGGCGGCGACATGTCGTGCCTGATGCACCTGCAAGGCATCGTGCGCCGCCAAAAATTGCCTCTGCAAGTGCTGCACGCGGCCGAAATTCTTAACGGCCTGACTTCTTAATTCATGTCCTACCTCACCCACGCCAGCCGCGCCGAGGCGTTTAACCTCGACCACGAGCGCACCAGCTGGCACGACGAAACGCTGTGGTTTGTGCGCCAGAAGCGCGACAAAGCCGTGTACGCCGTGCCCGAGTTTCAGGAGTTGCGCAATCTGGCTTCGGCTATAAAGGACCACACCCTGAGCCGGCTCGATGAGTACTTGGCGCAGTTTGAGGCCGCCGCGCAGACCAATGGCGTGCGTGTGCACTGGGCCGCCAACGCGGCCGAGCACAACGCCATCGTGCTGGACATTATCCGGGCCCGCGGCGCCACCCGCGTGGTCAAAAGCAAGTCGATGCTGACCGAGGAATGCCACCTCAACCCGTACCTGATTAAGGAAGGCATCGAGGTGATTGACACTGACCTAGGCGAGCGCATTATCCAGATGCGCGACGAGCCGCCGAGCCATATCGTACTTCCTGCCATCCACTTGAAGAAGGAGGACGTGGGCGCAACGTTTTTCAAGCACCTAGGTACCGCCGAGGGCCTCACCGACCCGCAGCAGCTCACGGAGGCTGCCCGGCAGCACCTGCGCGCTAAGTTCCTGGCCGGCGAGGTGGCGCTCACGGGCGTCAACTTCGCCATTGCCGAAACCGGCTCGGTGGTGGTGTGCACCAACGAGGGCAACGCCGACCTAGGCGTGAGTCTAGCGCCGGTGCACGTGGCCAGCATGGGTATCGAGAAGCTGATTCCGCGCCTGAGCGACCTAGGGGTGTTTACGCGGCTGCTGGCGCGCAGCGCTACGGGCCAGCCCGTTACGACTTACACCTCGCACTACACCAAGCCGATGCCCGGCCGCGAGATGCACGTTATTATCGTTGATAATGGCCGCACGCAGCAGCTCGGCCGGCCCGATTTTCGGGCTTCGCTCAAGTGTATCCGGTGCGGGGCGTGCATGAATACCTGCCCAGTGTACCGGCGCAGCGGTGGCCACAGCTACGACTTCACGGTGCCGGGCCCGATTGGCTCCATCCTCTCGCCCAACATCGACCTCAAAAAGCACAGCACGCTGCCCTTCGCCAGCACGCTCTGCGGCTCGTGCACCGACGTGTGCCCCGTCAAAATCGACATTCACGTGCAGCTCTATAAGTGGCGCCAAATCGTGTCGGAGGCCAACCACTTGCCCACGGCTAAGAAAATAGGCTTGAAGTTTATGGGCCGGCTGCTCGCTAGCCCTACGGCCTTTAAAGTGAGCGGCATACTCGGGCGCAAAGGCCTGCGCCTCCTCCCCTACGGCCTCACCCACAACAAAACCGTCAATGCCTGGGCCATCGCCCGCGAACTGCCCGAGCCACCTAAGCAGAGCTTCCGCGAGTGGTACGCGCAGCAAACCCAACCAGCCACATGAGCACCGCCCGCGACCGCATCCTGGCTGCCGCCCGCGCCAACAAACCCGCCGAAACGCCGCTACCCACCGTACCCGACTTTTGGGGCGATAATTCGCTGGAGCGCTTCCGCACCGTACTGGCCAGCATAGGCGGCGAGGTAACTCGGCTAGCTTCGCTGGATGACCTGGAAGCTACAGTGCATGAGCTTTGGCCTGATGCAAAGCTTATTGCCTCGACGCTCTTCACCCCTACTATGCGCATCGACCAGCACACGCCCACCGACGTGCTGGCCGACGTGGACTTAGCGGTACTGCCCGTCGAATTTGGCGTAGCCGAAAATGGCGCCGTGTGGCTGCCCGAAGCCAACATGCTGCACCGCGCCTTACCCACCGTGACGCAGCACCTAGCTTTTGTGCTCGACCAGCGCCAACTCGTAGCTACCATGCACCAGGCCTACGCCCGACTGCCCAATGGCCCCGGCGGCTACGGCATGTTCGTCGCTGGCCCTTCTAAAACAGCTGACATTGAGCAGTCGCTGGTAATTGGCGCGCACGGCGCCCGGAGCTTAGTGGTGCTGGTTTATTGAGATTGGACCTGCGTCTAGGCTCCTCCTAGGTCATCAAAAATTCGTCGGTCATGCAGAGCGCAGCGAAGCATCTCGCGTGGTTACTTCCGGTTGCGTATGATCTTACTGCGCCACGCGAGATGCTTCGCTGCGCTCTGCATGACCAATGATTTTAGGGTAATTCAAAAACGCACCTAGGTAACAAAAACGCACCTAGGTCAGGTTATACTCAGGCTGCCACTTCTCGATGGTGTGGTTGTAGATGGCGCGGTTGGCTAGGTGCACGGTGCACGCCGCCCGGGCGCCGGTGAATACGTTGGAATCGGGCAGCTTTTTCTCGTTCACGGCGCGGTAAAAGTCATTCAGCGCGTACCAGGAGCCATCTTTCAGGGGTTCGACGCCGGTCGTAATGGGGATGCCACCATCCTTGTTCCAGGTGATTTTGGTGGCGCCCGTTACGCCGTCCACGGTGCCGTATTGCTTCAGCGTGTCCTTCTCAGGGTAGTACACGCCCTCATCGACGAGCAGCGAAATGGTGCCTTTGGTGCCCTTGAGTTTGAAGAGGTAACCGTCTCGGGCATTGCCGCAGGTGGCCCCGAAGTTGCCCACGATGCCTTCCTTGGCGTAGCGGGCCATCACCTGCACGTTGTCGTAGGTTTCGCGGCCATCTTTGTAGTAGTCGATGCCGCCCGTACCAAATACTTCGTCGGCGTGGGTGTCAAAGGCCCAGTTGATGAAGTCCATTTGGTGCGAGAGTAGTTCGGCTGCCAGGCCGCCCGAGTACTCGCGGTACATGCGCCAGTTGATTTTGCGCTCTAGGCTGGGTTCGGGCACGGGGCGGCGCCAGCTGCCATTGCGGTCCCAGCGGCAGTCTATCTGCGTCACCTTCCCTAGGTAGCCCTGCTTAATCATTTCTTTCACACGGTAGTACAGCGGCGAGTAGCGGTACTGATGACCTACCTGCAAGGTTTGGTTGGGCCGCAACTGGGCCAGCCGCACGAGCTCCAGAGCCTGCGGAATGTCGTAGGTCATGGTCTTTTCCAGGTACACCTGCTTGCCGGCAGCCAGCGCATCTTTGGCCACCTGAAAATGCAGATTCAGCGGCACCGAGATAATGACGGCATCCACGGTGCGTGCGTCGAGCAGGGCGTGGTAGTCGGTATAGGTTTTCGCCTTGGCGCCCGACCCGATTTTCTGCGCCGCCGTTAGCCGAAAGGGCAAGTCGTCGCACAGCGCTACTACCTCAAACTTGTCGGTCAGCTCCTGCAATATCTTGAGCAGGCCCGTACCGCGGTCGCCGCAGCCGATGATACCGATTTTGAGTTTGCTCGCCGCCACTGGCGCCACAAAAGCGGCCGCCAGCTCTTGGTGCAGCAGCAGCCCGCTGGTCAGCAAACTTGTTTTCTTGAGGAAATCTCGTCTTGGAAAGTCCATTACTCGGGAGATAGGAGGCGTTGAAACCCCGGCGTGGCCGTGTCGGCAACGGTCCCGTCGGGGCGCTGATAAATCAAGTAAGCTTGCAGGCTAGCGTGGCGCTGCAAAAAAGCTAGCGCGTTGGCTAGGCCCATGCCCATCAGGGCGTTGTCGTAGGCGTCGGCGGTAAGCGCATCGGGGGCCACCACCGTTACGCTAATCAATTCGTTCTGAAAGGGATAACCGGTCTTAGGGTCGATGAGGTGGGCGCTTTTTACGGCGCCCCAACGCTTGAATTTACGGTAATTGCCCGAGGTAGTCACGCCGCCCGCGGCCAGTTGAATGACTTGCTGCATACTCGTGGGCGGCAGGTCGCTGGTATCGGGCCGCTCAATGCCGATGCGCATCAGCTCGCGGCTCGGAAACTTCCGCCCCCGCACCCGGATTTCGCCGCCCAGCTCCACTAGGTAGTTGCGAATGCTATGGCTTTCGAGTAGGGCCGCTAGCACATCCACGGTGTAGCCCTGGGCAATGCCATTGAGGTCGAGGTGCACGGCGGGCTGGTCCTTCACCAGCGAGTCGCCGTGCAGGTGCAGCTTCTCGGACCCTACCCCCTTCAAAATGGCCTGAATAGCGGCCGCCGATGGGGGCGCCTCCGTGTGCTGAGTGCCGAAGCCCCAGGCCCGAACCAGGGGTTCGACGGTAGCATCAAATCGCCCATCAGTATCCTGATACACCTGCAACGCCTTGCGCACTACCACCCTAAGGTGCCGGTCGGCCACGACGCCCCTAGCCGCTGCATTAAATTGGTTAATCAATGAGCCCGGCTGGTAGAGCGATAGGGAAGCATCAATCTCCGCCAGCTTGCGGGACACAGCCGCTCTCGTAACGGCGCTATCGGCAGCGTAATAGGTTATGGCATACGTGGTGCCCTGCGCATAGCCATTGAGTTGAAAAGCCCGCAACGCAGCTTCCCTAGGGGGCACCAGCCACAGGCTAAGCATAAGAAGGAGGCAATGCAACACGATAGGAAGGCTGAAATTTACCTAATTACGACATGCTGTATAGGAGACACTTGTGGCCCTACCGACCTAGGGCAAGTTTGTCTATTCTTAGGTCATGCAGAGCATAGCGAAGTATCTCGCGTGGCGCAGTAATCACCAGCGTTTGCAGACGTCAGCACGCGAGATTCTTCGCTACGAGCTGCATGACAAGCGTTTTGAATTTTGATTAATTCGGGGGCAAGTCACTCAATTTCTGCCTCAGTAACATGTCGCGTGAGCAAGTTACACTTCTTTCAACAACCAAATTACCCTAGGTACTTCCGAGCCTGCCAGTACGGCGCAGGAGAGTTAAAGCCAACTATTTTCTCAGAATTGTACTAGCGCTCTCCCTAGGTAATAAGCGGCCCGTTTCGGTAGGCAAAACACTGTGGTGCTTACGCCTACTCGTGCCGCTCACACCTAGCAAGTGCCGTGAATTCTAGCCTACATTGCTACCCGATATGTGCTAGGCGACAGCGTGTTCAACTACTAATCTCTCCTATTTCCCACCCGATGACTAGACCCGTTCTTTCCAGCGGCGCCCTGCTGCTACTCGCTGCTTGCTTTTCGGAGGCTGCGGCCCAGCAAACCGAGCCAGTGCGCGTGACCAAAGACGCTAAGGCGAAAAAGATTGATGTGTTTGTAGGCAAGCAACTGTTCACCAGCTTCCTATATCCCGACTCGTTGGAGAAGCCGGTGCTCTACCCCCTGCGCGCCGCCAATGGCACCGTCGTGACTCGCAGCTTCCCGCTCGACTCCCGGCCCGGCGACCCGACCGACCATCCGCACCATATCGGCGCCTGGTTCAACTTCGAAAATGTGAATGGGCTGGACTTTTGGAACAACTCCTACGCCATTCCGAAAGAGAAAAAAGCCAACTATGGCTGGATTAAAACCGACCGGATTGTGAGCACCAGCAGCGGGCCCACCGGCGCGCTTACCTACCACGCCAACTGGACCAACCAGCAAAACGAGGTGCTGCTGCAAGAAACCACCCGCTTCGAGTTTAGCGGCACCGGCCGGGCGCGCACCATCGACCGCGTCACCACCCTCAAAGCCGACCGCGACGTCACCTTCACCGATGCCAAAGACGGCCTGCTGGGTTTGCGCCTAGCCCACGAGCTGCAAATGCCCAGCGACCAAGACCAAAAGTTTACCGACAGCAAAGGCATCGTGACGACGGTAAAAGCCGGCACCGACCACCTGGCCAACGGCAACTACCTCACCAGCGCCGGCAAGCGCGGCAACGACGCCTGGAGCACCCGCGGCGCCTGGTGCAAAGTATACGGTAAGATGGGTACCGACTCCGTCACAGTAGCTATTCTAGATTACCCCCAAAACCCGAACTATCCGACGTTTTGGCACGCGCGCGGCTACGGTTTGTTCGCCGCTAACCCCCTAGGTGAGAAGGTATTCACCAACGGCAAGTCGGCTAAAAATCTGCAACTCAAGAAAGGCGAGGCGGTGACGTTCCGCTACCGCATCTTGATTGACGAAGGCACCACAACCCTCTCCACTCAGCAGTTGAATGAGGCCGCCGCTGCATTCGCTAAGAAGAGCCTGGCTATCGTCAAGTAAGAAGGTTTGCAGCAGACCTAGGGCGGCGCGAGCTACCTGAATTCGAGAATAAAAAAAGAGGCCGCTCCCAGAGGAAGCGGCTTCTCGCATTTATCCACTTTTCAAGAACCTATGGCTCAAAACTTGATTTTTGAGCTATTCTGCACGGCGATAGGCTCTTCGTCCTGGGCCGTGATATTGACGTTTTTGATTATCCAATCTTTGGCGTAGCTGAGGCCGCCGGCGGTGGCCGCGGTCATGGTCACGTTGTCGAGGGTCATGCCTTCGAGCAGCGAGTTGGGCTGGCCTTCGGCCGAGATAGCGACCTTGGCGTTTTGCACCTTCACGTTGCTGATAACCACGTCGCGGAAGTGCGGCAAGCCTTTTTCGGGGTCTACTTTGGTCAGCATCGCTTTCCAGTGCGCGGGCAGGGTGGCCTCGGTATAGCCTTCGGGCAGGGTCGAGTAGCTGTAGGCGGGGTTCCAGTTCATGGTGAGCAAGATGGCCGTGCCCACACCGTCCATCTCGATGTTATCGACCCGAATATCCTCGACCGTGCCGCCCCGATTAAGGGCCGACTTGATGCGGATGCCCACCTTGGTACCCTTGGCCTTGAGGTTGCGGGCAATGACGTGGCGAATACCGCCCGACGTTTCGGAGCCGCAGGTGAACAGGCCATCGCCTGCCCCAGCCACGCAGTTCTGAATGACGATGTACTCGGCAGGGCGATTCACGCGCAGGCCGTCGGCATCGCGGCCGGCTTTCAGGCAAAAATTGTCGTCGTTGCAGTCAATATCAGCGTTCTGCACCAGCACATAGCTGCTCGAGTCGATGTCGATGCCATCGGTACTGGGGCCGTGGCCGCCTAGGTTGTTGCGGACGGTGATGCCGTCAACGGTCACGTTCTTGGAGTACAGCACGTGCACCGTCCAGAAGCCCGAGCGCTGGAGCGTCACGCCTTTGATAGTGATGTTGCTCGAATTAGCCATTACCAGCAGGCGTGGGCGCTTGGCGTCGTAGTCTACTATCCAGCGCAGGCCTTTTTTATCGTAGTCTTTGCGCAGAGCCCAGTAGCTGTCCCAGAACACTTTGCCCTGGCCATCCACGGTGCCTTCGCCCGTAATGGCGACGTTGTCCTGGTCAATGATATTGATGAGGGCGGCGGGCCACACCATCTCGATACCCGCCACGCGAGTCATGCGGTCGGGGTAGTCCTTGAGGTCCTGGCTGCCGAGCAGCGTCACGCCTTTGTCTAGGTGCAGCTCCACGCCTTTTTTCAAGAACAGCGAGCCCGTGAGGTACTGGCCGGGGGCTAGGGTCACAACGCCGCCCTTCTTGGCTGCGGCGTCGATAGCTTTTTGCAGCGCCTGCGTGTTTAGGGTTTTGCCATCGCCCACGGCACCGTATTTAGTGGCGGCAAAAGTGGCTTTGGCGGTCGGCATCGTCTTGGCCCCTACCTGCTTTACCCAGGCGGGGTCGGCATCGGCGGCCGGGGCGGCGGGGTGCACAAAGGCACTCAGCGCCAACAGCAATACGGGGAGGATGCGGGTGGGAAAGAGTTTCATTCAGAGCAGAGAATCGGCGGCGCTGGCTAGCGAGCCGGTAGTGATTTCAAAGGTGCGGCAAGCGCGGCGAGCCACCTACCCGCACTCACCTGCCAACTTGCAAAATGAGGACTTATTCCTGATGAAACACCTGAGCCAGGCTCGTCACGACCGGTGAATTATCGGGATTAGTCTCCATTAAATCAGCCATGTATGCCCACCAGCGCTGCATCACGGGCAGGCTCGGCAAAGCCTCGGCCGTGTGGCTCGGCAGGCGCTTTTGCACCCCAAAAAGTCGCCCGCTGGCCGCGTCGAGAAAGATGGAATAATCGCGGATGCCCGCCTCATGCAGGGCCGCTGTTAGCTCAGGCCAGATTTCATCGTGGCGGCGCTGGTACTCGGCCGCTACGCCGGGCTTGAGCTGCATGGTGAAGGCTATTTCTTCCATTGTATAAGTAAAGGAGTATTGAGTGTTCAGGAAGTTAGCAAGTAGCTTGGACTACAAAGGCCAAGCTACTTTTTCCTACAGTTGCGGGCTACCCGCGGCTACTGGCGTCAGCGTCACCGGGCCTAGTAGTCCCGACTCTACAGGCGCCCACTGCGAAGCCGTGAAAAGGCCATCGGCCCCGCGGTTTTCCTTGAGTTTAGCGGCCATGTTCACGTTATAGAAGATGCGCCATTCTTGGTGCTGGCGGTCCATGTCAGCAATGCGATTGGCCATGCCATTGCTAACGCTCACGGCCAGTGTATTACTGGCTTTGAGCTGGCTCTTAGGCAGGTAGAGCTGGTAAGCGGGCCCAATCAACGTACCTAGGTCCTGGCCATTGAGCTGCACCCGGGCGCTCTGCCCCACGCGGCCTAGGTCAAGCAAGTAGCCTTCGGCTGCCCCTGAGGGCAGCGTAAAGGTGGTGGTGTACGAGGCCGTGCCAGCGAACTTCTGTCCGGCCTCGCCGGCTAGCTTCGTCCAGGAGTCGAGCTGCGCCACGTGCAGTGGCGCGGGCAGCGCAGGCCCACCCGACACAAAGCGCACCTCCCAAGGCCCTGCCATTGGCTGCGGCGCGCTAGTGGGGCGATAGTAAGCATAGGCCGGGCCAGTAGCCGCAGCCGTGGCTTTGGTGTCGAGGAGGCACGAGCCGCCGGGTGGCAGCTGCACATACACTTCGGGCCGCCCCTGAGTTGATTGCCGCAACGTGGCTACTCCCAGTTGCCCGGTTAAGGGGTCATAGAGGTTGGCCGCCTTGGCAGACGTGGCCAAGGGCACCCAGGCATTCAGTGGCTGGTCGCCCCAGTTGGCCAAGAAATAGGTGTGGCCGCCCGTAGTGCGGCGACGCTCAAATTGCAAGCCGCTGTCTACGAGCGTTTCGCGCTGCACGCCGGCTTGGGCTAGTAGCTGCGGCACATCGGCCCCTAGGAGGAACGCGCCCTTGCCAATGGTAGCACGTTGCCCGCCAGCGGTGGGTTTGAATTGCAGTTGTGCCGTTAGCTTCTTAAAGGCCGCTTGGCGCTGCGCTAGGTTGCCTAGGCCGGGCACATCGGTGGGCAATTGCCCCTGCACCACCACCGTGGCCCCCGCCTGTGCCAGCGCCACTAGGTGCTGCCAGGTGGCCAGCGGCATGGTGTGCGCCGCCGGCACCAGAATGGTGCGGTACTGCGCGCCGCCGCTGGTACGCAGGCCGGTGCCACTGGCTTGCACTTGCTGCACTTGCTTGTCCGAAATGAAATCGTAGCCGAAGCCTTGCTTGAGCAGCAGTTCGCTGGTGGCGTCGATGGGCAGGTCTTTGAAGCCGTGCTCGATGCCATCGAAGTGCTGAAGCAGCACCTTGCCCGGCCGCTGGTAGGCATCGTACTGCGGCAGGTAGAGCAGCACATCGTTGGCGGGCTGGCCGGCTTGCAAGAAGCTTTGGCAGCGCGCGGCGTAGCGATTTAGCTGGCCGAAATCTTGCCAGAACGGGTTTTGCGGATTGAACTCGACGGCGGCGTAAAACAGCCAGCCGGGCCACGCCGCAGCCTGCGGCGAATACGCCGTGCCGTGGTAAAACACGTGGTTGACGCCACCGAGCAGCATGCGGTCCACGGCCTTTTTCACGTCGCTGAGCTTCGAGAGAAAGTGGTCATTTTCCCAGGTCGCCGTCTCGGCCGAGGTCAGCGGCTTGCCTGTAACGTGAGCCGCCGATGAGGCAAATTTGATGCGCGTGAGGTTTTCGCCTTCCGTCTCCGGGATGTCGGTGGCGGCGTACAAGTCCAAGATATTGGCCGGCGAGCCGTGGGCTTGGTTGCGGATTTTTGCGCCGTAGCCGTGGGCCCAGGTGGCCCAGGTTTGGGTGTAGTTTTCGAGCAGCAGCTCCGAGATGGTTTCGCGGTAGTCAGTGAGCACGCGGGCATTCTCGTCGGCGCTGGCTTTGGCAAACAAGGCCGGCAAGTGCTGGCGCAAGTCGTAGCCTCGCCGCCGCTGAAACTCGCTGAACATGAGCGGCGTCCAGTTGGCTTCGCCCTGCGCATCGTCTACCTCATACGAATCGTTGAAAAAGGCCCGAACGCCCTTGACATCGCGGCCCTTAAATGCCTGGTCGAAGCGCTGCAAGTAGTGCTGGGTGGCCACTTTGGAGAAGTGGTCTACCACGTCGCCCTCGCCGCCGGGGCCGGCACGCTCCACCTGCTTGCCGTGCCAGCCCTGAAAGATGGCGTACAGCGTCCAGGTGCCGGCCGGGGCCGTCCAGCTGAGCTTGCCAGTAGCATCGACCTTACTGGTGAGGTCGATAGCCACGCCTTTTTCGGGATAAGCCATGAGGGCCTGCAGCGGCAGCGGCTTCTCAAAGCGCACCTGCTCCAAGGCCAGCGCTTGCAAGTTGGCATTGGCGGCCACGGGGTCCTTGAGCTGCTTGATATCGACTTTGTGGCCGATGGCGGTGGCAATCGGCTTCTGCATAAAGCTGACTTTCTCAGCCAACTGCTCGCCCCCTTTCACCGAATAGGTTTGATAAGCTACGTACTTGCAGGCGTCGGTGGGCGTCACCCAAGGGCCACCGAAGGGCCAGCCCGAGGCTTGCGCTACATCGACACCTAGGTTCAGCTTTTTGCCTTCGGTGAGGGTATGACCTAACATATCCAGCCACTTGGGCGAAATGAAGTCAATGAATTGACTTTCGGCGCCTTTCACGCCGTAGATGGCCGTTATTTCGACGCCACCCAAGCCAGCTTGCTCGTACTGCGTCAGTAGATGCGTGAGGTCGGGCGCATTCACAGCGCTGCCCTCCCACCACCAGCGCGTCCAGGGGCGGTTTTGCTGCGTGATAGCGGGCCAAGCGGGTGCCTGCGCCCGAGCAGGCAGTTGGGGCAGGGCGGCACCTAGGGCAAGGGCGAGAGCAAGTGGCTTTTTCATGGAATACTATTCTGTCGTGCTGCGGCGAGCCCAGCAGGACAAACGTTTTTGTTCTTTTACTTCAACTTATACACCTCGCTACCGGCCAGCAGGAAGCACCCTAGGCCGTAGTCCTCGAAGTCGGGCTTGCTGGTGTAGCTCACCGGCTGGCCGTCTTTTGGCTCTTTGCCAGTGCCTTGCACGTACCCTAGGGCCCCGTCGGGGTGCACGCATTCGGTGGCCATCGCATTCCAGGCTTTAACAATAAGAGGCTGGTACTGTGCCTTATCCAGCAGCCCCTGACGCACGCCCCAGGCCATGCCGTAGGTAAATAAGGCTGTGCCCGACAGTTCCTTGCCGCCGAAGTGCGTGGGGTCGTGCAGGCTCACGTTCCAGTAGCCATCAGGGCGCTGGAGGCGGGGCAGCGCCCGCATCATTTGCAGGTAGGTTTGTTCGTACTCGGCGCGGTGAGGCGCGTCTTTGGGCATGATGTCGAGCACGCGCACCAGCGCGGCCACCACCCAGCCGTTGCCGCGGCCCCAGTAGCAGTCTTGGCCGTTGGGCTCCTGGTAGGGCGGCACAAAGTCTTTGTCGCGCCACCACAGGCTGTCCTGCGCGTTGTAGAGGCCGTGGCCGCCCTGCTGGAGCTTGGCGTAGCTATACAAGCGGTACATTTTGCCATAATAAGCGGTATCCTTGGTCATTACGCCGAGCTTGGCAAACACGGGCATGGCCATTTGCAGGGCGTCTATCCACCACCAATCGTCTACTTTGTCGCTGTGCACCATGTTGTCGATGGAAGCTTTCAGCTCCTTAATGCGCTCGGGCTGGGGGTCAATTTGGTAGAGGTCGAGGTAGGTTTGGCCGGCGCACTGGTCGTCGGCGTTGCGGCCGGTGGCGCCGTTGCGCAGGCCCCACTGGTGCTTTTGGCCCCAGTCCACGGCGTAGTTGTAGTACTGCTTCTTTTTGTCGAGGCCGTACAGCGCCATCAGGCCCTCGTAATACACACCACGCGTCCAGATATGGCTGGGCCGCAGCTTATTGGTCATGATTTCCTTGCCGGGGTCGGGCCACTGCTTCATGAAGTAGGCATTGGCCAGCGTCATCTTCTTCAAGACATCCTTCTTCTTGGGTAACTGTTGCGCGGTCGCATTACCAGCCAGCAGCAAGCCGAGACCTAGGAGCCAGTAATTTATCTTATTAACGTCAAACATAAATCTCATTTTTTACGAAGCGGCCTTGGCGATTTCCACCGCGTAGACCTGCTCTTTGCCCTCAAAATTGGCTCTAAAAATCACCCACTTGCCATCGGGCGAGAAGTGCACGTTGGGCTCTAGCTTGTAGCCGTGGTGCGCCATGCTCACGAGCTTTTCGGCCTGAAATTGGTCGCCCGCGGGCCGAAACAGGTATATCCACTGGCCATCGGGTGCCTTGGCCACTTGGCCGGGGTCACCGCCGTCGCCGGCGAAGAGCGTCTGGTCGGGCGAGATATTGTAGTGTATCGACCACTCATTGCGCTGCAACTGGTAGCGCTGCTCGGGGCCGCCCGCCACGGGCGCCCCGGCTAAGTAAAACGTCACACTGCGCGGCTGCTGCAAGTCAAACCAGATGGTTTTGCCATCGGGGCTAAAGAACTCGTGGCCCGCGATTTCACCATCTACCGTGCGCTGGTGCATCAGCTTAGTGGCGTGCGTTTTGATACTAATGTGCCAGATGCGGTCGACCTTGCCCCAAGGCCCTTCGTGGCAGTACATGAGCAGGTCGGGTTCGGTGGGCGAAAACTGCACGTGGCCCAGCCAAGTATTCTCCTGGTAAATCTCCTCCCGCTTGCCCGTCTTGGTGTTAATGGTGAACAGAATATGCTGCACCTTGGCATCGTAGATACGGTTGAAGAAGTCGCTCTTGGCCGGGTACTGCTTGAAGATTTCGCGCGCCTCGGCGCCACCTAGGGAGCCCGCCAGCAGGGTTTCGTCGGCGTTCAGCGTCGAGATGCTACCCGGAAAATCGCTCGAAAAGGCGTAGACTTTGCGCTCCTTGCGCGTGTCGGCGTTGACCGCATACACCTGGTTTTCTACTTGGTAGTACACGTCGTGGCTCTTGCGGCCCACTATCTCGCCGCTGATGCGCTTGTAGTAGCCAGTGAGCGAGCGCACTTTGTGAGTTTGCAGGTTGAGCAGGCGCAGTTGCTGGCCTTGGGCATCGGTGTGGTAAAACACCATTTCGTCTTGGCCGCTCGCCGTTTTCAGGAAGGGGTTATTGTGAAAGTAAAAACTCCCATTAGTACCGTCCAAGGGCGTGAGGCGCTGCACTTTGTGGCCGGTGGCCTGGTCTACCCACTCGGCGGCGGGCATGGGCTGCTGGCCACCCGTTTCGAGGTGGGCCTGGGCGCGGGCACCTAGGGCGGGCAGCATGGCCGCCGCGCCCAGCAGCGCCACAGTCAGGTAGCTTTTCATGGAAACAGGTTGGGTGGGAAGGCAGAAGGACCGCAAGAAGGCGCCCTCCCCTACCCAAACTGTCCTGTACTCTTCGGTGCCGAGAATAGCTGCTATGGCGCGTAGGTTGGGTCCGCGCGCCATAGCAGCTATTCCTAGCTCTCCACTCACACCCCAACAACTACCCTAGGCTGCGGCTGATACCCAGCTCTAGCCCGCGCAGCTCGGCTAGGCCGCGCAGGCGGCCGATGGCTGAGTAGCCCGGGTTGGTTTTCTTGTGCAGGTCGTCGAGCATCTGGTGGCCGTGGTCGGGGCGCATGGGCAGGCGCACCTGGCGCTCGCGCATCACCTGCATCAACTCGCGCATCACGCCGTACATATCCACATCGCCTTCCAAGTGATTGGCTTCGTAGAAGTTGCCCTGCGCATCGCGCTGGGTGCTGCGTAGATGAATAAAGTGAATGCGGTCCGCAAATTGGCGCACCATGGCCGGCAAGTCGTTGTCCTCGCGCACCCCAAACGAGCCCGTGCAGAAGCACAGCCCATTGCGCAGCGACGGCACGGCCTGGGCCAGCGCCACTACATCGGCGGCCGTGCTCACCACTCGCGGCAGCCCTAGGATGGGGTACGGCGGGTCGTCGGGATGAATAGCTAGGTTCACCCCCACCTCCTCAGCTACCGGCACAATTTCTTGCAAAAACTGAATAAGGTGCTGGCGTAGCTTGTCGGCGTCGATGCCCTCGTACGCATCCAGCGCGGCCTGAAACTGCTGCAACGTGAAGCTTTCCTCACTGCCCGGCAGCCCAGCGATAATGTTACGCTGTAGCAGTTGGCGCTCTTCCACACTCATGTGCTGAAAGCGATGACGGGCCGCCATTAGCTCGCTCGCCGAGTAGTCGCCCTCCGCGCCGCGGCGGCGCAGCAGCAACGTATCGAAGGCTACAAAGACTGCTTTTTCAAAGCGTAGCGCCTTGGAGCCATCTTCTACTTCATAGGCTAGGTCGGTGCGCGTCCAGTCGAGCACGGGCATGAAGTTGTACGTAACCGTAAAGATACCACAAGCCGCCAAGTTGCGAATAGACTGCTGGTAATTAGCAATATGCCGCTGAAAATCGCCGGTGCGCGTCTTGATATTTTCGTGCACGGGCACGCTCTCCACCACGCTCCACGTCAGTCCAGCTTGGGCAATTAGGGCTTGGCGCGCCTGGATTTCGGCCACTGGCCACACCTCGCCATTGGGAATGTGGTGCAAGGCCGAGACGATGTCAGTTGCGCCAGCCTGGCGAATGTCGGCGAGGCTTACGGGGTCGTTGGGGCCGAACCAGCGCCAGCTTTGAAGAAGGAACATCTTTATTAATTAGCAAGGAAGTCTTTTCGTTATACCGAGCGAAGCACCACGCAGTCGAAGCAGCGCTACCACTTCGTTGCTAGTCGCAACGGATTGGTTAGGCGGCCATGATGCGTTGGCTACGTTCAGCGCAATGGCTCTTTATTTACACGCCGCTATACGCGTTGAAGCCACCGTCCACGAGCACGGTTTCGCCAGTCACAAATTTAGAGGCGTCGCTGAGCAGGTAGATGAGCGTGCCCGTCAACTCTTCGGCTTCGCCAAAGCGCTGAAACGGCGTATTAGCGATAAACTTACGGGCCCGGTCGGTGAGTGTGCCGTCGGCTTCGAGCATAAGGGCCCGATTTTGCTCGGTCAGGAACACGCCGGGCGCGATGGCATTCATGCGCAGGCCGCCCCCGTAGCGCTGGCCCAGCTCCACGGCCATCCACTGGGTGTAGGCTTCTATCGACTTCTTAGCCAAGGTATAACCTAGGACCCGCGTAAGCGGCCGCTGCGCCGTGAGCGATGAGATATTGACGATGGAGCCGCGGCCCTGCGCCGCCATCACACGCCCAAATACGGTGGTGGGGATGACGGTGCCGAATAAGTTGAGGTCTACCGCCTGGCGCGTGTCGGCGATGTTCACGTCGAATAAATCCTGAGTGGGGCCTACGGTGGCGCCGGGCATATTGCCGCCCGCCGCGTTTACCAGCCCATCGATGCGGCCCCAAGTAGCCAGTATCTGGTCGCGGGCGGCTTCGAGTTGCGCCGTGTCGAGCACGTCGGCCAAAATAACGACTGCCTCGCCGCCCACCGCCCTAATGGCGGCGGCCCGGGCCTCACCGCGCTCGGCGTCGCGGCCCATGACTACTACACGTGCGCCAGCTTCGGCCACGGCCACCGACATGGCGGCCCCGAGTACGCCCGTAGCTCCCGTGATAATCACAACTTTACCCGCCAGCGAGAATTGATTTAATGCAGACATCCAGCTACTTGTTCCAGTACGAGCCGTAAAAGTAGGCGCGGCGGCCCACTGGCTTGTGTAGGTAGTTAGCCAGTCACTAGCCATTCTTAGCTTCTTGCCGTTGGCGTAGCCTCTCTGCCCGACCTAGGGCTAGGTAACATTCGGCATGCCAACTGTTATGGCACCACACCCCCATCCTTTCTCTCTTTTTATGAAAAGAATTCTGCTCTTTGTAGCGGCTGTTTTCAGCACTGGCGCGGCCGTGGCCCAGGCCCCTACCGCTACCGCCGTACTCAGCTGCTGCGCCCGCCCGGCCACGGCCAGCGCCACCGAGGCCTTCGCCATGCTAGCTAGCAACCAGGAATTTGTGGGCGGACACGAGGCTCCCTTGCCCTACTCCTACGCTGGCGAAGGCCAAATGATAGAGTTCAAAACTACCGATGGCCAAATGGGCCACGCTTTCGAAATCAAGAGCGCCAAGCCCAGCAACAAGTACCTGTTTGTGTACCAGGAATGGTGGGGCCTCAACGACTATATAAAGAAGGAAGCGGCCCGCTTTGCTGAGGAAATGCCCGGCGTAAACGTGCTCGCCGTGGACCTCTACGACGGCCAGGTAGCCACTACCCCCGAGGAAGCCGGCAAGCTGATGCAAAGCACCAAGACCGACCGGGCCGTGGCCATCATCAAAGGCGCACAGCTCTATGCTGGACCCAAGGCACAGTTTGCCTCGGTAGGCTGGTGCTTCGGCGGCGGCTGGAGCTTGCAGAGTGCGATGCTCGGCGGCAAGCAAACGGTGGGCTGCGTCATGTACTATGGCATGCCTGAGAAAGACGTAGCCAAGCTCAAAACGCTTAACTCCGACGTCCTAGGGCTATTTGCGGAGCAAGACAAGTCGATAAGTCCCGAAGTGGTGGCTCAGTTTGAGAAGAACATGGCCGCCGCTGGCAAGAAGGTAACCGTGAAGGAGTACCCCGCCGTGCACGCCTTCGCCAATCCCTCTAACCCTAAGTATGACCAAGCCCTGGCTGCTGATGCTCACCAGCGGGCGCTTGCCTACCTCAAGGCCCGACTCAAGGCATAGCTAATTTCGGCTTGCCTTAAAGAGAAGCCCGCGCCCTATACCTAGGGCGCGGGCTTTTGCGTGATTGTCGCGATAAGCTAGCAATAGTTAGCTTGCCTGCCGCAGCTCGGTCGTGCGTTGCACAAAGCTGCTAGCCCGGCTGCCCATGGGCACCGCCGCCAGGGGCAAGGCATGTGGCCCCAGCACCGGACGCTGCGCCTGCGTTAACTCGGCCGCCAATTGCTGCACTTCGGCGAGCAGCTGCGCCCAGTCGCGTGCTACAAAGTAGGACTGGGCGCCAGTAGCCTCAGCGGCCAGCCCTGCGGGTGAGGGAGCCAGCAGCCGCAGTTGGCGTGCAGCCCCGGCCAATGGCTGCAAGCTCGCCCCATCGGCCGCGGCGGCCGCGTGCAGGTGGCGGGCCGAGGTCAGCAGTGTAAAGCCGTACAGTTGAGGCCGCTCGCCAGCGGGCGCCAGCAGCCCTAGCTCGAAGGTGGCCCGCGTGAAGCGCCGCAGCAGCGCCGTGGCGGCCGGCGTGGTAGCCAGTGCCCAAGCTTGACCTAGGGCCTCTAGCGCCTGGGCGTAGCCGGGCTCCAACAGCAAAGGCAGTCGGCCCATCACCTCCGAAAACAAATCGACGCCGTGCGCGGGCCGGTCAAACTCGGCAAACGTGCGCAGACGCGTCACGAGCGGCAGTTCGCGCTGGGCCAGCGCCGCGTAGTACGCCGTTTCGGACAGAGGGCCACCCACGGGGCGCAGCGTCCAGCCGGTGCGCTGGTACACCAGCTGGCTTAGCCGGCCTACCTGCGGCACCTCCTCGCGGCGCAGCCCTAGGGCCGCCACCCCAGCCGCAAAGGCCGGGCACGCCCGACGGTGCAGCAGCGCGTGCTGGCGGTCGAAGAGCATCTTCCATACCATACCCGAGGCGGGCGTGGCGGGGTGGTGAGGGCGGGCGAGCAAGTGCAAAGTCATGGTGCGTCGCGGGGGTGAAAAGGTAAAAAAAAAGCCCGATTCCTGTCGAAGGAATCGGGCTAAAGCTTAGGTTAAGGCTAGAAGGGAAAGTGTTTCTTTATTTCCCTGATGGCCGGCTATGCCGCACGATTCCGAGGCCCAAATTGGGTCGCTTAATCATTAGGCAATAAATGGTTGAGAAGCCGGTCATGTCGGGGGCAAATATACGAGGCTTTATAAATTATGCAATTAGCTGAGCTTTTTTCGAGGAAAATTTACTAATTATCCTATTTTAGCAATAACCACTGGTACGCCGGCCCAAACTCGCGGCGCCAAAACCACTCGGCGTGCTGGCCGTCGGTGGGAGTTTTGAAGGCGATGTGAGTAGGGCTGAGCCCGCGCGCCAGCAGGGCATCGCGCACTTCGCCCATCTGCGGTACCATACTAGGTCCCTCGGCTGGACCCGCCACGAAGTAGAACCGGCTTTTGAGTGGCGCGGGCCGCCGCCGCACAAAGGCTAGCACGGAATCCTTCGCAAACCAGAAGGCGGGCGAAAATACCCCTACCCTACCAAATACCGCAGGGTACTTTACCCCTGCGTATAGCGAAATGAGCCCGCCCATACTAGAGCCCATAATGGCGGTGTGGGCCGCATCGGGGCGGGTGCGGTAGTGCTGGTCGATGTAAGGCTTGAGCGTGCGCACCAAAAACTCGACGTACTGGCTGCCTTCGCCACCTTTTTTGAGGCGCTCATTCACCCAGGGCGAGTACTCGTCGAGGCGGCGCTCACCGCCATTGTCGATGGCCACTACTAGGCAGCCCGTAGGGTCTTGCCCATTCGCCGCGAGCTGATTAAGGGTTTCGTCAATGGCCCACTCGCCGGCGTAGGCCGTAGCTTCATCAAAGATATTCTGGCCGTCGTGCAGGTAGAGCACCGGGTAGCGGCGCTTGGAAGCCTCATAGCCGGGCGGCAGGTAAAGCCAAATACGACGCGAGCGCCCACCCAGCTGCGGCAACCGAAAGGAGTCGGTCAGAATGCGCACGTTGGGCGCGGCGGTATGGGGCTTGGGAGGCACGGCAACGGAGCCACCGGGGCGCTGGTCTTGCCAGGCGGCTACCTGCAAGGTAAGCGTGCGAGGACCGGTCCCAAAATCAACCTGCCGATTGGGCAGGGGTTGGAAGCTGGCATCGACCTCACCAGTTTGCCAAGAGCCGCGCGTAAGCTTAAACTCCTGGGGCCCGCGCACGGCAGCGGGCAGCGTGAGCTGGTACACCCCATCGGGCTGAGGCAGTAGTATAAAGTCCGGCGCGGCAGGATTCCACTCATTGAAAGAGCCCGCCACATATATTTTCTGACCCGCGGCGATTGCCGGGCTGGGCAACACCCGCAGCGTGACCTGGGCGCGGGCCAGCTGGCTACCTAGGCTGGCCGATAAGGCGGCTACCACTAGCAGCAGCCTTCCTCGGAAATATGGCTGGCTCATGGGGGCTGGGCCTGAGGTAGGGTTCGTTTAAAGATAGTGGGCAACCTAGGCCGTCGCGTAGTCCTTGGCGCAGCTTTTCCCGCCTAGCGAATCACTTCGCCACTGCCAGCTCCGCGCTCCGATTCGTCAATCTTGCGCAGGGTATAGGCGGCACGTACCGAATCGACACCAGGCAAGCCGTTCACTTCAAAGTTGATGCGCGAGCCTCGCTTTTGCGGGCCGCTCACAAAGTGGCGGTACTCTTCGGCCGACTCGCGCACCACGTACAGCTCGCCGGGGCTCGGTACTTTGAGGCGAGCGTAGGTGCTGCGGCCGTCGGGTGCGGGGTAGCGCTTTTCGCTGCCAGCCAGCAGACTTACACCCGTAAGGCGGAACCGCTCATCGTTGGGCGCCTGGCCGGGCGGCGAGTAGTTACCTAGGCCGTCTACAAAGACTTCGCGCCGCGCTACCAGCTCTTCCAAAGGCGTGGTTTTGAGCAGAGGCAGGTTTTTTTCTTCCATCAGCAGCTGCTGCACGGCCGTGCCGGGCGCTGCCTGTTGGTAAAAAACCAGGACGGGCTCTTTTATTTTTATTTTATTGATGTACACCTGCGGCTTAGCCTCCTCTTCGAACACACGCTTAGCCGTTTCCACTGGCGGCGGGGGCGGAGGCGGCGCCTTTACGCCGGGCTTGCCTTTCACTGGTGTCTTGCCGGGCACGGGCTTTCGGGCTTGGGCATTTGCCGTGCCTGCGGCGGTACCTAGCAGGGCCAAGGCGAAGAAAAAAGAATAAAGTGTAAGCTTCATGGCAGCGCAGAATCGGTCAAAAGTACAAAACTGGTGTGAGTTTGCGCAACGAACTGGCTCTTTGCCACCACCCAAAGCCAAAGCTACTGCCAGAATAGGATGTGACCTATGCTACCCGCCGCTTCCCCGCGCAGCCAAGGCCTGTTGTGGCTGCGCATAGCCACTACGCATGCCTTGGTAGCTGCGGGTTTTCAGGCTGGAGCAATCGATAGCTTTTGGCTGGCCATGCAGCTCTGGCAGCCAGCCCACTAGCGGGCGGCGCCCCTCACAGCAGCCCGCTAGTGGGCCTAGGCTGGAGCATTGGCAGCTCCGCTCAGCCCTATTCAAAGTATGAATATTTCTGCTGCATGCCTACCAATGCATCATTTCGGCAGCGGCATACTTAATTTTGCGGAATCGATTTCGTTAATCTAGGCGTCATGTTTTAAGCTGACCAGATTAAGCGGCTAAGAAGCAGGTTATTTCGTAAGAGCGGCCGTTTTTTCAAAAACCTTCTCCCCGCTTCTGGCTGTTTACCGCTTCCTCTTTCCTTCCGGATTATTTTTTCCACTTTTTCCCCACCCAATTAGTTGTTTATGGAACAACCCTACCTGGCGAAACTCCGGTTTCTGCTATTCTTACTGCTTAGCTTAGTTGGCCCCCTAGGTGCCGCCTGGGCCCAGGCTACCGGCGGCACCGTAACTGGCCGCATTACGGACACAAAAAACGAAGGCATTCCGGGAGTAACAGTCGTGATTGAAGGCACGCAGCTCGGCAGCAGCACTGATGTGGATGGCAACTATACGATTTCCAACGTGCCGGCTGGTGGCCGGGTGCTTATCATCTCGTTTGTAGGCTATACTACAGTACGTCAACAAATTGCCGTGAGCGCTGGCAACACCCTCACGGTACCCGCTCAGGCGCTGAGCGAAAGTGCGACCCAGCTTGGGGAGGCTGTGGTAGTGGGCTACGGTACCCAGCGCCGCCAAGACCTGACCGGCTCCGTGGAGCAAATTTCGTCGAAGTCCTTTGTTAAAGGCCAGGTAACCAACCCCGAGCAACTCGTGCAGGGCAAGGTAGCCGGCGTACAAATCACGGATGGTGGCGGTGCTCCCGGCGCGGCTACCCAGATTCTGATTCGCGGCGGCTCGTCGCTGTCGGCTTCCAACTCGCCGCTTATCATCATCGATGGCGTGCCAGTAGACAACACCGGCATTCAGGGCGCAAGCAACCCCCTGAGCTTGATTAACCCTAATGATATTGAGAGCATTACCGTTCTAAAGGATGCTTCTTCGACCGCCATCTACGGGGTGCGCGCCTCTAACGGCGTAATCTTGGTAACGACCAAGCGCGGCGTAGTGGGCGACGAGGTTCACGTAACGGCTTCGACCCAGCAATCGGTAGCTACGGTAGCCAAATATGCCGATGTGCTGAATGCCGACCAGTTTCGTTCGCTAGTGAACACCTACGGCACCAGCGGCCAACGCGCCGTATTGGGTACCGCCAACACGGATTGGCAGCGCGAAATTTACCGCCCCGCCTACTCGGCTGACAATAACGTGAGCGTGAGCGGCGCCGCTGGCAACCTCCCCTACCGCGCCTCGGTGGGCTACCTCTCGCAGCAGGGCCTACTGAAGCGCAACGACCTGACTCGCTACACCGGCTCGCTGAGCCTGACCCCCGTACTCTTCAAAGGCAGCCTGCGGGTGGCCCTGAACCTGAAGGGCTCGTGGATTGATAACAACTTCTCGAACCAAGGCGCCGTGGGTGCCGCTACGTCGTTTGACCCCACCCAGCCAGTACGCTCGGAGGCCGGGCCGTATTCCGTATTCGGAGGCTACTACGAGTCGCTGAACCCCAACGGCAGCATCAACACGCTAGCCACCCGCAACCCGGTGGCCCTGTACGACCTGCGCCGCGACCGCAGCACCGTGAAGCGCAGCATTGGCAACCTGACGCTTGACTACAAAATTCCGTTTGTGCCGGGCCTGAGCGCTAACCTGAACGTGGGCTACGACGTGCAGCGCGGCCGCGGTACCACTTTCGTACCATCTAACGCCGCTGACAGCTACGTGCGGAATGGGGTAAACAACAACTACTCGCAAGACCTCAACAACTACCTGCTCGAAGCCTATGGCAAGTACGAGCGCACCCTAGGGCCTGGCCGCCTCGAATTCCTGGCAGGTTATTCGTACCAGAAGTTTGAGAACCGCACTTACGTGTTTGACGACCGCCGGGCCAATGGCAGCATCTACGCCCCTGTGTCGCTGAGCTACACTGGCCAGGACACGTACCTGAACACCAACGTCCTCATCGGCTTCTACTCGCGCCTCAACTACAACATTGCTGATAAGTACTTGTTCACCGGCACGTTCCGCGCCGATGGCACCTCGCGCTTCAACCCCGACCACTTCGGCTATTTCCCCTCCGGCGCTTTTGCTTGGCGCCTGAAAGGCGAGGAGTTCCTGAAGAACTCATCGGCTATTTCGGACCTGAAACTGCGCGTAGGCTACGGCCAAACCGGCCAGCAGGACCTAGGTGGCAACTACTACCCCTTCTTGGCTAACCTGTCGCTCAGCAACCAGCAGGCGCAGTACCAGTTGGGCAACACATTTTACCGCACCCTACGCGCCGACCAGTACAACCCCGGCATCACCTGGGAAACGACCACGACCTACAACGCAGGTTTGGACTACGGCTTCTTCGGTGGCCGTCTATACGGCTCGGTTGACTTCTACAAGCGCGATACCAAAGACCTGCTCAACTTTGTGCAGGTGGCAGCCCTACAGGGCCTTTCTAACTACGGCAACTTCAACGTAGGCTCGCTCACCAACAAAGGCGTGGAGGTTATTGCTAACCTGGACGTGGTGAAAACCGACGAGCTAAGCATTACCGTAAATGCAAATGCTACCTACAACCAGAACCGCATTACTCGACTCACCAACTCTGACTCGTCCAACGACATTGGCCAGCTCACCGGCGGCATTTCGGGTGGCGTAGGCAACACGATTCAGGTAAACTCGGTGGGCTACTCGGCCCAGTCTTTCTACGTTTACCAGCAGGCGTACGACACCAACGGCAAGCCCCTCGAAGGCGTGTACGTGGACCGCAACGGCGACGGCAGCATCAACAGCTCTGACCGCTACCGCTACAAGTCGGCCCGCCCCAACTGGATTCTGGGTGGCGGTGCCAATGCTACCTACAAAGGCTTCAACGTGGCCTTTACGCTACGCGCTAACCTAGGCAACTACGTGTATAACAACGTGCGTGCTAACTCCTTTTATGACGCCAGCACCAACAACTTCCTGGTTAACCGCAACCGCGAAGTGCTGACCTCCAGCTTCACCTCGGCCCAGTACTTCTCCGACTACTTCGTGGAGAACGCTTCGTTCCTGCGCATGCAGAACGCTACCCTAGGGTACAACTTCGGCGAGCTGCTCAAGAAGGGCACGAACCTAGGTCTTTCGTTTGCAGTTCAGAACGTATTCGTGGTTACCAACTACAAGGGCATCGACCCTGAAATAATCAGTGTTCCGGCCTCATCGACTACTGGGGTTGCGCAACCTACGGTTGGCGTTGACCAGACGATTTATCCGCGGCCGCGCACGTTCACGGTTGGTCTTAACCTCGGCTTTTAATTTCCCACCCATCGCATATGCAAACTAAATTCACTCGCACGCTCGGGATGCTGGCGCTGGCCGCTGGGTTAACAGCCCTCTCCACGGCCTGCACCAAGGACCTCGACCAGCTACCCGACTACTCGGCCAACGCCGAAGTGGTGTACAGCGACCCTGCTCAGATTCAGCAGGTGCTGGCGCGCCTCTACGCCACCTACGCCATCAGCGGCCAGACTGGCCCGGCGGGAGCACCTGACATTTCGGGTATCGACGAAGGCTTCTCCAACTACATCCGGGTATACTGGCAGCTCCAGGAAATCACGACCGATGAGGCCGTGCTGGGCTGGAACGATGGCAACCTGCCTTCAGTAAACACGATGACCTGGAACGCGGACAACGAGTTTGTGCGCGCTACCTACGACCGCATTTATTACCAAATCGGTCTCTGCAACGAGTTTATTCGCCAGACTACCGATGCCAACCTGGCTAGCCGCGGCATCACGGGCACCATTGCCACCACCATCAAGCAGTACCGCTCCGAAGCGCGCCTGCTGCGCGCCATGAGCTACTGGCATGTCGTGGACCTCTTCGGCGGAGGGCCGTTTGCCACCGAAACCGAGACCCTAGGTACGCTGCCGCAGTACAAGACCCGGGCCGACATCTTCGCCTACGTAGAGTCGGAACTGAAAGCACTGGACGACACCGATGCTAGCAATGGCGGCTTGCTGGCCCCCAAGGCTGTGTACGCCCGCGCCGACCAAGGGGTACTCTGGACACTGCTCGCCAAGCTGTACCTAAACGCGCAGGTGTACACCGGCACGCCCCGCTACACCGAGGCCGTAACCTACGCCAACAAGGTACTCGCGGCTAACTACCAGCTGTGCACCACGCCCTCGGCACGGTATTCGGCTTACCAAAAGCTGTTTTTGGCTGATAACAACACAACCGAAGCCCGCAACGAAGTCATTTTCCCGATTGCTTTCGATGGCACCCGCACCCGGGGCTACGGTGGCATGACCTACCTAGTGCACGCAGCCGTGGGTGGCACGCTCTCGCCTGCTGCTAGCGGTATCAATTCGGGCTGGGGCGGCTTCCGGGCGCGGCAACAGTTTACGGCGCTGCTCACTAGCCCTACTACCAGCACTACCGATGCGCGCCGCAGCATTCTCTACACCTCGGGCCAGCGCCTGAACGTAGACACGCTGACGGCCATTAGCAACGGCTACTTGCTACCGAAATACAAGAACGTGACCTCGACGGGTGTGCAGGGCTCGGATGCCGCGGGTGATTTCCCGGACACCGATTTCCCAATGTTCCGCCTTGCCGATGTGAAGCTGATGTATGCCGAGGCCCTGCTGCGTGGGGGCACGGGTGGCACTGCTGGCACGGCCCTAGACCAAGTAAACGAAGTGCGCCGCCGCTCGGGCTCGGCCAACCTATCGGCCGTGGTGCTCAACGACATTCTCGACGAGCGCGCTCGCGAGCTGTACTGGGAGGGCCACCGCCGCACCGACCTTATTCGCTTTGGCCGCTACACCAGCGGCTACAACTGGGCGCTGAAAGGCGGTGTAGCTAGCGGCCGCGATGTGGAAGCTACGCGGACTCTATTCCCGATTCCGAACACGGATATCGTGGCTAACCCTAACCTGCAAGGCAAGCAAAACCCTGGGTATTAAGCAGCCATTTATTTTTCTTGGGGCCGGAATTCTTTGGCTAGCTGTCGAGTTTCGGCCTCAAGAAAAGTAGTGGTTAAGCAGTGACTTTTCCCCCACCCGCATTTATCATTCCATGAAAACTTGGATTACCCAGACGGCGGCCGGCGTCTTAGCCCTGGCAGCTGTTAGCCTGTCGGCTTGCAAAAAAGACGAGGTGCAGGCTACTCTCACGCCCACCAACTCGGCGTCGCTGACTGCCTCGACCACCAGCGTGGTGCTCTCGCAAGCCAACGCCAGCAGCCCAGCGGCTACGTTCACGTTTACCCCGCTCACCTATGCCTGGGCCAACGTAGACAAGCCCTACAACCCCAACACCGTTTATACGCTGCAAGTGGCTAAGCGGGGCACCAATTTTGCCACGCTGGTTTCGTCTATTGACCTAGGTGCCGGCCCGAGCAAAACCCTGACCGTTAGCGAGCTGAACACGCCGCTACTGTCCGGTGGCTTGCCCGTGGGCACGGCCACGCCGCTTGATATGCGCCTGAAGGCTACCTACGCCGCCAACTCACCGATGTACTCGGCTACCCTGCCGCTCACGGCTACCGTGTACTGCGCGCAGCCTGCGGCCGACCAAGCTTGGTCCATCATCGGCGATGCTGCCAAGGGCTGGTCTACCGATGTAGTGATGACCTACGATTGTGCACAAAACGCTTACACCTACACTGGCCCCTTCAAGGCCGATGCCTATAAGTTTCGCTATGGTGGCAATGCTGGCAACTGGAAAGCCAACCTAGGCACCGCAGGCTCTACAGGTGCTCTCAAGCAAGGTGGCGACAACCTCACCATCTCTCAAGCGGGCACTTATACAATTACGCTGAAGCCGGCCTCATTTAAAAGCGATGGCACGGTAGAAGACGGTAGCACGTTTACCATCAAGTAATTTCTGCTGCATTCTTGCTCCTAGGAAAGGCCGCTGCTCGTCAGCGGCCTTTTTTGTGCTAGTGGGTAGCTACTTTCGGCACCAAATTGGCTTTACCGGGCGTTGCCTAGCCACTTATTACTGGCTCAAGTCGCTCCTCCCCTTTCTACTTTATGACTTTCAAGCGTTCTATTGTATTCGTATTGCCGCTACTGGCTGCCGCCTCACTGGCCAGCGCCCAAGTAGCCTCCTCGGCCCGCAAGCCGCAGACTGCGGCAGCTGGCGCCGCTGCTACCTCGGTCGAAGACCGCGCCAATGCCCTTACCACCAATATGAGCCAGGCCCTGGGCCTGACGCCGGCCCAGGCCGAAAAAGTCCGCGTTATAAATACCAATTCAGTGCGCAATGTGGAGGCTGCTCGCCAGCGCTTTCGCCAAGACCCTACCAAGCTGCGCGGCTACATCGAGGACATCGGCCTAGCCCGGCTAGAGCAACTGAAAGAAGTACTGACAGCGGCCCAGTTTACCCGCTACCAGCGCAAGCGCGAAGAGAAAATGGGCATTCCAACTAGCCAGGGGGCGCAGGGTACCCCGCCGCCTGGCCTAGGCCGCCCCGATAGCGAGTAGCCGCTCGCGGACCTACAAAAAGAAGGGGGTTGCACCAACACAGTAGTGTCAGGTGCAACCCCCTTCTTTTTGTAGCAAGCGCTTTGCTTATTGGTTGTTACGCTTGGCCTCCTGCTGATTTAAGGTGGTCAGGAAGGAGCGCGTGAGGGGCGTCTCGCTTTCGTAGCCCTTGCGGCGCTCGTTGGCGACGGGGCTTTCGCCGGTGGCAGGCAGCGCGCGGTTAACCCAGGCCAATACATCGACGGTGGTGCCAGGCAGCACGCCGTGGAAACCGGCTAGCAGCTTAGCTGGCAGCGACAGAATAATTTCGCCATCGCCGCGGCGAGCAGCATTCCAGATGCGGCGGGCGGCTTGCTCGGCGCTCATCGTGAAGCCGGGCAGCGCGTCGGCAATGCTAAACCAAGCGTACTCTTTTTCGTGCTGGCCCTTTATTTCGGCGTGGCCGGGGCTGCCCGTACGCAGCAAGCCGGGGCACACCGTAGTAACGTAAATACCGTACTGATTCAGCTCGGCCCGGAAGCCTTCGGACAGTCCGACCAAGGCAAATTTGCTGGCACTATAAGCTGTGAGGTGCGGAATAGCTACCTTACCACCTAGGGAAGAAATATTAACAATGCGTCCCTCGCCGCGCTGCTTCATGCCGGGCAGTACAGCCTGCATGGCATGAAACGGCGCCCAGAAGTGCGTATTCATCGCATCTTCAAAATCGCGGGTATCCATGTTTTCGAGGGGGCCGCCAATGATGATACCCGCGTTGTTGACGAGCACATCGATAGGACCTAGGCGATTTTCTACCTCTTCCACGAGCGTGCGCACGTCGTTGGCATCGGTTAGGTCGCGGGCCAGGGCGAGCACGGTAGTCTCGGTGCCGCCGTAGTCGAGCAGGTCTTGCCGAGCGCGGGCTAGTTCTTGCTCGTCGCGGGCGCAGATGGCCACGCGGGCACCTTCGGCCACGGCACGGCGAGCCAGCACTAGGCCCAACCCGCGCGAGCCCCCCGTGATGAGTACGGTGCGCCCCGTAAGCTCATACGAGCCCCGGCGATTGCGCCAAACAGTAGTAGCAAGAGCAGCTAGGCCGAATCCGGCGGCCCAGAGCCAGGAAGTAGTGCGTGGAGTTGGCTTCATGCTAGGGTGTATGGCAATTGGGCCGGAAAGGTTGCGTAGACGCACGCGCACCGTACACCTTTGTGCACGACGCCATCCCTTTTTCTCTGTTGCCGTGGCTACCTCAGGTTATTTAGGCGCGGCCTTGCTCCTTGTATTACTAGCTTGGTGGCTCTTTAAACCCCGCCGGACACTAGCGGCGCCCGCCAAACAGCTGCTGCCTCCCCGGCTTATGAGCCCCGCGTTTTTAAACGCGGGCTTGCCTGGCATCGCCTAGGTATGAGTGCCGAAGGCCGAGCTGATATAGAGCGTAGCATGCGGCTAGACAGTCAGAATGCCTACGCCTACCGCAACCTAGGTATCTACTATTTTGACCAAGGCAACTACCAAGCCGCGCTGCCGCTATTTGAGCGGGCGCATCGCTTAGGTACCGCGCCGCCCGAGTTAGCGGGCTACCTAATGCAAACTCGCCAGCAACTAGGCCTAAGCTAAGCTACTGGCGAGTGCACTACTCCTTGAGAGAAAACTACTAGGAGGTCGCGGCTTAAGCGCCTAGCTTCTCCTTAAAGAAGGCCAGCGTGAGGGCCCAGGCTTCGGCCGCCGCGTCGGCGTTGTAGCTGGGGCGCTCGTCGCAGTTGAAGCCGTGGTCGGCGTACGAAATGACCGTATTGATGTAAGGCTTGCCAGCCGCTTCGACGGCCTCCACTACCTGCGCTATCTGGTCTTTGCTAATGTGCTGGTCGAGGCCGCCCCAGTAAAAGAGGTGTGGCGCGTGCAAATCCTTGGCAAGGTCAGTGATGGTGTGCGTGCCGCCACCGTAGTACGACACCGCAGCGGCCACCGGCACCACCGCATTGGCCCGGAACGATACCTGACCACCTAGGCAGAAGCCGATGCTCCCGATTTTATCTTTTTGCACATCGTCCTGGCTTTGCAGCCACTCGTAGGCCGCCCGAATGTCTTGGTTCAGGCCCTCCGGCGTGATGGCCTGGTAGTGCGGCATGGCCTGGGTAGCAAACTCGGCGTAAGGGATTTCGAGGCCCGGCGCGGCCGAGCGGTGAAATAGCTCAGGGGCGACGACCACGTAGCCCGCCTGAGCTAGGCGGTCGGCCACGTTGCGAATGTGGCCGTTTACGCCAAATGCTTCCTGAAATAATAGGATGCCGGGCGCCGGGCCGCTGGCTTGAGGACGGGCCACGTAGGCGTGCATCTGGGTGCCGTCGGCTACGGTCAGAACTAACGAATTGGGAATGCTCATGTGAGGGGATAAGGGGGAGACTTACCGCAGCAACCGGACGCTAAGGCAGTTGTTTTCATCCCCTCGCCGACGCTGTACTAAGCTGGCCGCGCTGCTAGCAGTAGTAAGAGACAGTTGAGTGAGCTCTTCTCCACATCCTAAGAGCATGCCTGGACCAAGCAACAACTAGCGGTGCAGCCTATAATCACTTTTCACTGGAAATCAAATCTATATAAATTCATCTTCTCTTCATTTTAAAACAGTAAGCACGAACAATTGCCACATTTTTTATTTGGATTTCTTCTAAACAAACAGCATCTTTGCGGCTGTATTGAATGATTCTAAATAACGAATGCGCCAACTTTTACTTCCTGTGTTGCTTTCTGGCAGCTTGCTCCCAGCCCTTGTTTCTGCTCAAACTACTCCTGCTCAGCCAGCACACGGTGGGCGCCACGGCCACCACGGCCGCGTGGGCACTGTAAGTGGCCGCGTGGCACTGGCCGATGGCCAGTCGCCTGACCAAATTTCGGTGATGGTGAAGGGTACCACGCACGGCACCACCCCCGATGCGGCAGGCAACTTTAGCCTTGAAGCGCCCACGGGCTGGCAGGTTATCACGGTGAGCAGCCTAGGGTATTCGGCGCAGGAAACCACCGTGGAAGTACAAAACGGCCAAACCGTTACCATGTCCACCCTGACGCTGGTGCGCGGCAACCGCCAGCTCGACGAAGTGAACGTAACGGGCAACAAAACCCTGAACCAGCGCCCCACGGCCGTGGGTAAAATGCCGGTGGCGCCGCTCGATTTGCCGCAGGCAGCCATCACGGTGGGCCAGCAGGTGCTGGAAGAGCAGCAGGTATTGCGCCTCAGCGACGCGGTAGTGAACACGCCCGGCCTGTACGTGATGGGCGCCACCGGCGGCACGCAGGAAGAGCTGGCCAGCCGGGGCTTTGCCTACACCAGCAACAACACCTTCAAGAATGGGGTGCGCTACAACAATGGCATCTTTCCCGAAGCCAGCTCCCTGGAAAAGCTGGAAGTGCTAAAGGGCAGCGCTGCCATCCTCTACGGCAACGTATCGGCGGGCGGCGTGCTCAATCTGGTGACCAAAAAACCCCGCTTCGAACGCGGCGGCTCGGTGGGGGTGCGCCTAGGTAGCTTTGGCTTCGTGAAGCCGATGGTAGACGTGTACGGCGCAGTAGGCCAGAGCGATAAGGTAGCCTTCCGCTTGAACGGCACCTACGAGCGTGGCGACAGCTACCGCGACGAGGTGAAGGGTAACCGCTTCTACGTCAACCCATCACTGCTATTTCGCCTCACGCCCAAGACCGACCTAGTACTAGAGGGCGATTTCTTGCGCGACCGCCGCACGCCCGATTTTGGTATTGGGGCCATTAACTACGAGATTATCGATTCGCGCAGCCGCTTCCTCAACGTGCCCGGCGCCCTAAACTCGACCAGCCAGACCAGCGCCACGGCCACCCTCACCAGCCACCTCAACGATACGTGGAGCATCCGGGCCATCGGCGGCTTTCAGCGCTACGAAAATGAGCTGAAGACCGGCGCCCGCCCCACCAACGTGATAGGCACGGCCGGCGCTACCTACGGCAACTGGACGCGCACTTTGCAGCGCACCGAAACGGCTCAGAATTACTTCCTGGCCGAGCTAGACCTGACCGGGCAATTCCGCACCGGGGCCATCGGCCACACGCTGCTAGTGGGGGCCGATGCCGACCAGTACCAGGGCAACACGCTGGCCTACACTAACCCGGCTTCGCCCACCAGCGCCACCACGGCGGTATCAGCCTACGATGTCATCAACATCCTGGACCGCAGCCGGGTACTCACCCAGCCGGCCCTGCGCCTAAGTGGCTTCGATGCCCTAGTAGCGGCCAGCCTTACTAAGGACAACACCCGCCGCGCTGGCTTCTACGCCCAGGACCTCGTGAGCCTTGGCGAGAAAGTGAAGGTGCTGGCCGGCGTGCGCTGGAGCTACCAAGAAACGCCCAGTGACGTGTACACCTACCCGACCGTGGCGAGCCGTGCTACCAACACGGCGGGCAACTACGTCGAAAATCGCCGCTACGACAATGCTTTTTCGCCGCGCTTTGGGGTAGTGTACCAGCCAGTTAAGAACTCGGCTATCTTCGCTTCGTACTCCAACTCCTTCTCGCCCAACTCTGGGGTTGCCGTGACCGGCGCCGCCTTGCCTCCGTCCATCATCGACCAGGTAGAGGTAGGCGTAAAAAACGACCTGTTCCACGGTGCCCTATCGGTAAACGCTACTGTCTACCGCATCGTCAACAGCAACCAGGCGCAGACCGTGCAGCAGTACCTAGGCGGCACCGTGCTCAACCCCACCTACAACCCGGCCTTCCCCAATGCCCAGGAGCTGGCCGGCGAGGTCACCAGCAAAGGCGTGGAAGTGGATGTGCAAAGCAAGCCCTACCTAGGCTGGTCGGTGCTGGCTGGCTACAGCTACAACAACACGGCCTACACCAACAGCAACCTCTACGAAAACGGGAGCCGCCTGCGCTACAACCCCGCCCACACGGTCAACGCCAGCTTGTTCTACAACTTCAACTCGGCCTTCGAAGCTGGTTTCCTGCGGGGTCTGTCGCTCGGCGTGGTGGGCTACTACGTGGGCGACCGCCTGGCCGGCCGCAACCCCCGCCTCCAATACGACCGCCAGGGCAACCTGCTGCCCGATGCCTTCAAGTACATTGCCCTACCCAACTACTTTCAGTTCGATGCCAACATCGGCTATACCTACCAGCGCTTTACGCTGCGGGCCAAAGCCGCCAACCTGCTGGGCAAGCTTAGCTACAACGTGCACGACGACAATAGCGTGAACCCCATCGCGCCGCGCAACTATTCCACTACGCTTAGCTTCCGGCTATAAGCAGGCTGGGCCGCGGGCTTCGCCGGTACTTTTAGCCTGTTTGTCGCTACTCACTTGACCCACCGGGCTTTCCGGTGGGTTATTTACTAAAATTTTCTCCTGCATTATGAAGCTGTTTTTCCGCCGCATTCACTTGTACCTAGGGCTGGTGTCGGGGTTATTTCTGGTGGTAGTGTGCCTCACGGGCAGCATCCTGGTTTTTGAAGAAGAGCTGGAGCACACCTTTCACCACGAGCGCTACGTGGTGGAGGCCGCCAGCACGCCGCGCCTTTCACTGGCCCAACTCACCAGCGCCGTGCGCGCCGCCAAGCCCAAGGCTAAAATCAACGGCTTCAAAGTGTATGCCGACCCCACCCGCAGCGTGGAAGTAAGCCTGGCTGGCAGTGGCCGCCCCGGCGGCCCCCAGGGCGCAGGCCAAGGCCCGCGCGAGCAGCGCGGTGAAGGCAAGGGTGAGCGCCGCCCTAAAGACGGCGAAGGCCGGGGGGAAAGCGCCGGCGAACCCCGCGGTGAAGGTCGCCCCCAAGCCGGCGGCCCCGGTGCCAAAGGTGGCCGGGGCCGCCGGCTTGGGGGCGACCGCGGCCCTACCCTCTTCCTCAACCCCTACACGGGGGCAGTACTAGGTGAGTTCAACAAGCAGCAGTCCTTCTTTCACTTCATCGAAGAGATTCACCGGGGGCTGGTGGCGGGCCGCACGGGCAAGCTGCTCATGGGCATCAACTCCATTATTTTCTTATTCATCTTGGGCACGGGCATCGTGCTGTGGTGGCCGGCTGCTCGCAACATGCTCACCCAGCGCCTCCAAATAAAATGGGGCAGCAGTTGGAAGCGCCTCAACCACGATTTTCACATCGTGTTGGGCTTTTACACCTCGCTGTTTCTGTTTATTATGGCCATCACGGGCGTGGGCATGTCGTTTGACTGGGTAGGCAAGACCATTAATACCCTCACCCACTCGCCTCAGCAGCGTATGGAGCCGCCCACCTCAGCCGCCACCGAGCCGGGCGCAGCAGTCTTTGGGGCCGATGCCACGCTGGCCTTTGCCCGCCAGCAGGCACCCGATGCCGAGAGCTACTCGGTGCAGCTGCCCAAGGAGCCCACGGGTAGCATTCAAGTGGGCATCTTGCGCCCCGGTGCCGTCACTGAGCGCGCCACCGACGATGTGTACCTCGACCAACACACCGGCCAAGTGCTGCGCCAGCAAGCCTATGCCGAGAAGCCTGTGGGTCAGCGTATCCGTGGGTTGTTTAAACCTATTCACACCGGGGCCATTTTTGGCTGGCCCAGCAAGCTATTGGCCTTTGTAATCGTGCTGCTCGGCGCCACCTTCCCCATCACCGGCACCATTTTGTGGCTAAACCGCACTCGCAAAGCCAAGAAGAAAACCCAACCCCGCGTGGCCCTGGCGTAGGGCCAGCGCAGCCCAAGCGCCCCTAGGTCAAGCACAAGGCCGTTCCTGAAGCTAAGCAGCAGGAGCGGCTTTTTTGCGTAGGAGCCTTCGCTGCTAGCAGCGGGTCTGCGCCGTGCCCTAGGTGCTTCCTACCAGTAGTTAAGCCCGATACATATCCCAGCCGAGCTTCAGGATAAAGCCACTGACAACCACCAGGAACAGCACACGCACGAAGCTCGTGCCGCGCCGCAGCGCCAGCCGGGCCCCTAGGCTCGAACCCAGCATATTGCAGGCTGCCATAGGCAAGGCAATATGGTAAAGCACCTGCCCCGTCGATATGAAATACGCCAGCCCGGCAATATTAGTAGCCACGTTCACCACCTTGGCCGAGGCCGAAGCGGCCAGAAAATCGTAGCCAAACAGCCCCACGAAGGCAAACAGCAGCAAGCTGCCCGTACCCGGCCCGAAGAACCCGTCGTAGAACCCTAGGGCGGCACCTAGGGCGACGCCCGTCAGCAGCTCGCGGCGGCCGTGCAACCGCGGCGCGTGCAGGCTCCCGAAGTCTTTGCGCCAGAAGGTGTAGGCGGCCATCAGCACCAGCAGCGCCAGCACTAAGGGGCGCACTAATTCCTTATCGAGGCCACTTACGGCGCGGGCTCCTAGCAAGGCAAAGCAGCCTGCTACTACGGCTGCCACGCCCACCGTGCGCCAGCGCATAGGCACCGCGCCGTTGCCGCGCAGGTAGCGCGTTAGGGCGGCGGCCGTACCGGCCAGGCTGGCTACTTTGCCAGTACCTAGGACGGTGGGCACCGGCACCTTAGGCAGCAAGAGCAGCAGCGCGGGCAGTTGGATGAGGCCACCGCCGCCCACCATGCCATCAATTAATCCGGCTAAAAAGGCGAAAAAACAAAGCAGAGGCAGTACGGCAGCAGTGGGCATAGTGCCGGCAAAAGTACGGCGAGCCCCGAAGCCACACATCCACTATCAGCGAAGAAGCTTGATTTGGGAAGGCTACCGTTACCGTGCGCATTCTCAATACCCTACGCCACGTGGTGCCACACTTATCTTCTGCGGCTGGGCAAATTAGTTGTCAGCTTATCAGCGGGCATGTATCTAGTGGCAACCATGTCCACCGAAGCCTTGCCCAACCAGGCGCGACAGATAGCGCTATGATAGCTGGCCGTATCACAGCGACTGCTTGATACCTAACATTGCTATTCCGAGCATCAAAGAAATGATAAAGGGTGCTAGCACACTTTTGTAGGGGTAGCTGGTAGCATCGGGCAGTTTCCGGCTGATGTAGCGATTGAGCCAGTGGCCCCATACGTAGCCTAGCCCAACTCCAAAAATGCTCCCCCACTTCAAACAGGAACTTACCAATAATGTAAAAACCCAGAAGTTGCAGCTAGCACAGAGTGCCGATAAAGCTGCCGAATTTTGACCTGCCTGCCGCAACGAATGATAGGCCAGTAGTCCTCCCATCAGGGGGTTGACTAAAGTAGAAAAGCCTAACAAGGCCTGCGGCGAATAAACAGCTGGCTTCCGCAGCCAGCCTTCAGAAGCAGCGATAGTCTCCATGTGGCCAGAAGATTAGGTGCAATCTCTGACCAAATATACAGTATGCCGTAACATACTGTATATATAAAATACTAAATACTATGCTCGCTAAAACTAGAACGGCGGTTCCTCGCCAAAGCTGTTGCTCTTGGGGAAGGGCACCGGTGAGGGCGGCGCATCGTTCATGCGCGACCCTAGGCGGATGGTTTGCGGCTGGCCAAAGCTGTCACCGCCGGCCGGGCCCTCGCTATCGAAGCTGCTGCCCGGTAGCGCATTGGGCGAGTACGAGGCGTCGCCGAAGCCACCAGCCCCGCCCCCATCAAAGCCATCGAGGTCAGCAAACTTGGTGAAGCGACCGATGAACTTGAGCTGCACTGTTTCGAGCGAGCCGTTTCGGTGCTTGGCAATAATAACCTCGCCCATGCCCTGGGTCGGGTTACCCATTTCATCCTCCGTAATCTTGTAGTATTCGGGGCGGTACAAGAAGATAACCATGTCCGCATCCTGCTCGATAGAGCCTGATTCACGCAGGTCACTCAGCTGTGGCTTCTTGTCGCCGCCGCGCGTTTCGACCGAGCGCGAGAGCTGCGAAAGTGCGATAACCGGCACGTTCAACTCTTTGGCAATGCCTTTGAGGGCCCGCGAAATGCTGGCAATTTCCTGTTCACGGTTGCCGCCCTTGCCACCATCGTTGCCGCTCATCAGCTGCAAGTAGTCGATGATAATGAGCTGAATATCATGCTGCGACTTGAGGCGGCGGCACTTGGCCCGCAGCTCGCGAATGCTGAGCGCGGGCGTGTCGTCGATGTAAATAGGGGCTGTAGAAAGCGACGAAATCTTGTGGTTGAGCTGCGACCACTCGTAGTCGGCTAAGTTGCCCTTTTTGATTTTTTCCGAGTCCAGCTCCGCCTCGGCCGAAATCAGACGGTTGACCAGCTGAAGCGACGACATTTCGAGCGAGAAGATGGCCACCGGCTTCTTAAAATCGACCGCGGCATTGCGCATGGCCGACACTACGAAAGCGGTTTTACCCATACCGGGGCGGGCGGCCACAATCACCAAGTCAGATGGTTGCCAACCGCTCGTGACGCGGTCTAGGGCCGAGAAGCCCGTAGGTACGCCAGTGAGGCCATCCTTCTGGTGCTTCTTCTCTTCGAGCTCCTTGATGGCTTTCACCATCAGGTCCTGCATCGAGTCCACGCCCTTGCGCATGTTGTCTTCCGACACCTGGAAGATATTCTTCTCAGTAGCGTCGAGCAGCTCAAATACGTCGGTGGTTTCCTCGTAGGCGTCGCGCAGGATGTCGGTAGCCGTGCGAATGAGCTCGCGCTTGATGGCCGCTTCCAGAATCACGCGGGCGTGCGCTTCGATGTTGGCCGCCGAGTTGATGTGCATAGTCAGGCCAGCTACGTAGCCCACGCCGCCCGCCGCTTCGAGCTCGCCCATCTCGCGCAGTTCTTGCACTACGGTGAGCTGGTCGATGGGCTCCGACTTGTCAAACAAGTTGCTGATGGCCTTATAGATGCGCTGATGGCCTTCTTTGTAGAAGCTCACCGGCTTCAGAATATCAACTACTGTGGTGAGGGCATCTTTTTCGAGCATAAGCGCGCCGAGCACGGCGGCTTCCATTTCGAGGCGCTGCGGGGGCAACTTGCCGCTGGGCGACATGGGCACGGGCACGCGCGAGCCGCGTACGCCCTGGAAGGCGGCGGCGGCGCGGGCCGCAGATTGCTTG